>ERZ795057.48-NODE-48-length-115090-cov-9.937010_pt1 | contig 115090 bp, 109 predicted proteins | sample MGYA00375141_ERZ795057 | MGnify/ENA primary metagenome ERZ795057 (study PRJEB30186, sample SAMN05720163) | activated sludge metagenome | isolation source: Anaerobic digester | place: Hong Kong | collected 2015-01-26 ...
CTACCTGCTGGGTAAGTTCATATATGAATCGTATAAAAATAATAGTTGATTAATGAGTCCGCATTTTTACTGTTGCAGCGAATTACTCAACCCCGAGAACTAGACAGAAATGAATAAATACAGAAATACAATAAAAAAAATAGAAATGACTGCCCTCATACTTGTGGCAGTCTGCTCTATATTCGGTGGCGCTGTCTTTGGATATATCACTTCCGAGATTAAAAACTACTCCGGAATTCACAATCTCAAAAAATTTCAGCCAAGCATACCGACAAGGCTTTACGATGTTAATGGCGAACTGATTGCAGAACTTTTCCAGGAAAAAAGAAACCTTGTATCCTTCGACGAACTGCCCCATACTGTAATTAATGCCTTCCTTGCCCAGGAGGACAAGGACTTCTACGAGCATTTCGGAATAAACCCCATGGCTATAATAAGGGCAATGGGAAAAAATATCATAGCATCAGTTAAAAATCTGAGGCCCACCATCGTACAGGGGGGCTCAACAATAACCCAGCAGCTGGCAAAACAGCTGTTTACTGAAAGCGAAAGGACCCTTGCAAGAAAAGTCTTTGAAGCAGTTCTTGCTCTTCAGATTGAAAAAAAATTCACAAAAAATGAAATTCTTGAAATGTATTTCAATCAGGTTTACCTGGGTCATGGCTGTTACGGTATTAAAACTGCAGCTGACTTTTATTTTAATAAAGATGTAGAACACCTTTCACTCATAGAAGGAGCGGTACTTTCCGCTCTGCCATCAAAACCGGCAGGCTATTCCCCTCTGAAGTTCCCTAAAGAGGCATATGTAAAAAACCGCGACACTCTTGATCGGATGGTAAGCACGGGATTTGTTGACAAAAAACGTGCCGATGAAATTTATGAGGCTTTCTGGCCCGGATTTATCGAATCATTAAGGACGGAATTCCCTACAAAAACAGCTCTATCAAAAAGCGAGGACAAAGCACCGTACTTTACAGACTACGTTAGACAGATACTCGATGCACGCTTCGGCAAAGATGTAATGTATAATGAGGGACTGAGTGTATATACCACCCTCAACCTGAAAAGACAGCGTATTGCAGAAAAATATATGACCAGGGGTGTTGAAGACCAGAACAAAATCTCATCAAGAATGAACAGGATGGGAGGAGCTGTTGACGGAGGACTCTTCGGTGCCTACGGCGCACTTAGAATGATATTCTCACTGCCGGGACTGCTCGTTGTGAACGATCAGACCACCAGATTCAAAAAAAACCTGGCTGACGGGTTTATTGATACACTTGACATACTGGCTCTTCTCTCTGACGCGCCTAAATCCACGGATGTCATCGAAACATTCAGGGCCGGTATTTCTGGCATATCTACATCAATGAAAGTTGAGGGTGCGTTTATTGCAGTTGAACCGCAGACAGGATATATTACCTCAATGATTGGCGGATCGGAATTTGAAGTTTCAAACCAGTATAACAGGGCTGTTCAGGCAAGAAGACAGCCCGGTTCCGCGTTTAAACCTTTTGTATACGGATCAGGAATTTTCAATAAAGTAATAAGCACCGCAACGGTCCTGCCTGACGTGCCGATTATTGATATCGACGCAGCAGGCACCACCTGGTCGCCGGATAACTATGAAGGGGATTTCTCCGGCATGGTAAGCATTCAGAAAGCCCTTGCCCAGTCGATTAATATTATATCAATCAGGATTTTCGACCTCGTAGGTGCTGATAATGTAATAGATTACGCGTCAAAGATGCTTAAAGTTCCGCAGAGCAGATTTACGCCAAGCCCCGCACTCGCACTCGGAACGGTGGAGCTCACCCCTCTTGAAATGGCAACAGGTTTCTCTATATACGCAAACAGGGGACGGGACGTTATACCTTTTTCAATCAGGTATGTGCTTGACAGGGACGGAAATGAACTGGCCAATATTGAAGAGGAAGTTGGAAATATAATAGCTTCCAAAGAGATAGACGGCACGATTCAGGTTATACCTGAAGCTGTTGCATATATAATGACCACCCTTATGAGAGGGGTTGTTAACCACGGGACCCCTACGTATGCCATAAGGAACCAGGCGGGATTCACAAAACAGGCTGCCGGAAAAACCGGTACAACCCAGAACTGGACAGACGCATGGTTCTGCGGATTTACTGCAGATATAGCGGCAGTTATATGGATGGGCTATGATAAACCCTTCATGACACTGGGTAAAGGGCAGTCCGCTGCCGGACTGGCCGCTCCTATCTGGGGTTATTACATGAAAGAGGTTTACAACGGTATGCCAGACCCGATATTCCCCCCCAGGCCTGCCGGTGTTGAAAATAAAGGTGTATGTATGTATACCGGACTGATTCCCGGCCCTAACTGTCATAAAATTTCAGGCGGTATCGGACTAAAAGGGAGCGGTGCCGGCAGGGTTTGCGACGGAAAACATTATGAGATGAAGACCGTCCTTGAAAGGTATATGGAAAAAGAAGGATTGACAGAATAGGCAATAATTCATTTATTGACATTCTTTTTATACTTGTGTATTTTAATAGTAATTGCGGTTTTTAATATAATCTGATGGCTAATCCAGGAGTTATAAAAAATGTTTAAAGTTGGTGATAAAATAGTCTATCCTATGCATGGTGTCGGGCAGATTGACGGGATTGAAAAGAAAGTTGTGCTGGGAAAACGGAATGAATATTACATGATCACTATCATCAACAACGGTATGAAGGTAATGATACCTGTAAGCAATGCCAAGGAAATAGGAATAAGAAGTATTATACCTAAAAAAGATATCAAAAAGGTACTCGGAATTCTATCAGCCGAGGCCGATGCCATTGAAGAGGACTGGAAACTGCGTTATCAGAACAACATCGACAAGGTGAAAAGCGGCTCTATATACGAAGTTGCGGAAGTTGCCAGGGATCTCTTTAAAAGAGGAAGCCAGAAGGAACTTTCAATAATGGAGAGAAAGCTTTATGAAAACGCATACCAGCTTATTACTTATGAAGTAGGTCTTGCAAAAAATATCGATATTGATGAAGCCGGTAATGTCGTTTCAGAAGCTCTTGCATCAGGTATTAAGGAGGAGGAAGAGGAGTAGTCCTTCACGAATAATATAACTCCGGCCGGATTTATCAAGCCCGTCAGATTTTCCGCATGTATTACTAAAAGTTTTTTCTTTTTTATTATTATATTTATTATATAATAAACATAATTATTATATTTTACTCATATCTTATATTTCATTTATTTATATTTATTCAGGAGTTATATCATGCTTATTATAATTTTCAGGTCTATATTTATACTTACTTCCGTTTTCTTCACAGTGCTTTTCTACGCAGGCCACTCACTACAGGCTATGATCATTTCAGGTATTGCTGCAGCTGTTATCTCACTGGCGGTTATAATTATTATTGAATTTATGTCGCACAGTTTTCAGCCCAGGCAGATACTTGCCGCCATTCTCGGCCTTCTTTTCGGTCTCGGTATCGGGCACCTTCTTGTTTCAGGGGTTGATTCTTTCAACCTTGAAATCATGAGGAGATATTCAGGCATTCTTAAACCACTCATCTATCATATTGGCGGATTCGCGGCCATGATGTTCTTCCTGATCAATAATGAGGATATCTCTTTCCTTGATAAGATTGTTCCTGTGCAGGAGAGTGATTCTGATGTTCAGATCCCTTATAAGATCCTTGATACCAGCGTAATTATAGATGGAAGGATTGCGGACATATGCGATACAGGCTTTCTTGAGGGGATCCTTGTTATTCCCAACTTTGTGCTTAACGAACTGCAGATGATAGCTGATTCCGCGGACTCGATAAAGAGGAACAGGGGAAGAAGGGGCCTGGACATACTGAACAAGATGCAGAAAGACCAGTCGATAAAGGTAAAGATATCCGATATGGATTTCAAGGATATACCTGAAGTGGATTCAAAGCTTGTCCAGCTGGCAAAAGTTATGAAGGCCAAGGTTATTACAAATGACTTCAACCTTAACAAGGTGGCGGAGTTTCACGGTGTAGAAGTTCTAAATATAAATGAACTTTCAAACGCGCTTAAGCCAATAGTCCTCCCCGGTGAGGAGATGAGAGTACTCCTCATAAAAGAGGGTAAGGACTCAAACCAGGCAATAGGGTACCTGGATGACGGCACAATGGTTGTTGTTGAAAACGGCAGAAGAAAAATAAACGAGGAAGTTGAAGTTACAGTCACATCTGTTCTTCAGACAACTGCGGGCCGTATGATCTTCACAAGACTTAAGGAGGACTGATTTGCTCCTCCTTTCCATTTTCGGAAGCCCGAGAAAAAACGGTTACTCCTCACGTATTCATGAGGAACTGACAATCCCCTTTAAGGAAAGGGGATTTTTTATAGAAAAGGTATACGCCTATGACGCGTCAGTTGAACCATGTACAGGGTGCAGCTGGTGCAGTGATCACAGGGAATGTGCGATAAACGACGGAATGACCGGAATCTATTCGCTTATAAGGCGCGCTGATATTATCGCAATATCGTCTCCCCTCTATTTTTCATCTTTCCCGTCCCCTCTTAAAGCAATTATGGACAGGTGTCAGATGCTCTGGGAGGAGTCAAGGAGAGAACCTCCTCCTGAAAAAAATAAAAAAGGGATTTTTATCTGTGCCGCCGGAGATCATTATAAGGGGATGTTTGACGGTGTCTCAATGACTATAAAGCATTTCTACAATGCAATCAACGCGGAATACAATCCCGAAGACGCAATTCTCTACCACTCATCAGATTCAACGGGAGAAATATCTCTTGAATTTCTTGAGAAGGCCCGTATAATTGGAGAGAAATATTCAGCAGTCTAAAATATCAACCCAGGCCGGTTAACCATGAAACTGACAGCTGTTTTAACAATCAGGATGAAAAAGGGAATTCTCCCCCAGTTTATTTCCACTCTATACAAGCAGCAGATGGAGATAAGCAGTATTAACCTCACAGAATCTGACAGTAAATTTGACGGTTATACAATTGAAATTATCTATACATCCAAAAAAGACCTTATGCGTGTCACAGAGGCACTGAAAAAAAACAGTGAAATGTTCAGGGACATCAGCATTACAAGCACCCTGGAGGACAAAATAGTCGGAGGCCTCCTTGTTACAGAAGGAAAAATCCAGATCGAAACAGTCAGTGATATTGAAACCGCGTTCCTGGGGGGCACAACTCTTATTCATGAAAAGATTGATGCGGGCTTTGGAAAGCAGTACTGCTCTGTTTCAGATTCAATCGGTGTAATCAGCGCTTTCAAGAAGATGCAGGAACCGACAAATGAATACTACCATTACTACGCTGACTCGGAAAGGGACTCCATTATTATCAGCAGGTTCACCGACAAAAACGCCTATCCCGTTGCGCTGAAATACCAGTCAGTGGAGGACCTTATTAAAATCCTTAAGGGGCTGGAGGAGAGTTTCTCATGCTTCCGGTTTATGAACACCGACAGTGACGATCATCTCTTCAGAAATACGATTATTGATGCTGTGAAAAAGCCGGTACTTTTCCGTGAAACAGACGAGCTGCCGCTCTACCTGATGTCAGTTATCACCAAAACCTGTAAGAAACAGAGGAATAAACCTGAAGAAACCTCAGTCGGCATCCTGGGTCTTAACCACGGGATGATAAGGCTCACGTCTCTCCTCAGTTCAGCCGGTTACCTCAAAGTTCTGGGACACGACCAGAGAGAAAGGACCATGATGTCATTTGAGTCTGAGGGTGGTCTTGCAACCACTGCGGCAAATGTTGCTGATAACGCGGACATTCTTATTGCCACTGACGATCAGCTTCTTCGCGAAAACATTCCCAGTATTAATCCGGGAGGGACCCTTATTGCAGGGTTCGGAGGGGAAACGCCTGATCCGGCAATAATTGCTGAAAGGGGATTAAAGGAGCTGATCAGGTTCCGCACAGAAGACCTTCTCACCCTTATCCCTCCCATGGTAAAGGGTATAACATCCGGTGAGCAAAGGTTTTTCAGCAATGAACTTCTTATTAAAATTTCCCAGTCAACCGCAAGAGAGTTGAGTGATGACTACAGGTTCCCCGGTTTCTTCAGCGAAGTTTCAGAAAAAATTGAATCAGGAATTACAAGAGGCTAATTTTCAGGCTTTTTTTTTAACAAGGATCCACGATATTGAATTGAACCTGAATGATTTCAGGTCAAAATCGGTATTACCGCCTCCGATTTTTATTCCGGCCTTTCTGTCTATTTCATCAGGATTAATTTTACTGTAACCCGGCATAAGTGAATTAATCTTTGCTGTATCAGCAGCAATCTTGATTATCCCTTTCCTGTTTACAATCTCGGTGTCCTTTTCAAGTATTTCATTAATCTTGAAAATATCAATCTGAAGAACCAGGATTCCGTGAAATTTCTGCTGCACATATACAGGGGTGGATACATAAAGTGAATAAACAGATGACGTGGGAGTAAGGAGAGAGACGTCTTCAAAATATACCCCTCTCCTCATGGCAAAGCATTTTTTCAGAGGAGTCTCCTCGTACCCTTCATTTACATTTGTACCGAAAAGGCTGTCATTATTCCTGGTGTATATGATATCTCCATGTTTATTGATGAGAACATAATCGAGATATATCCCCTCTGTAACGGAATTTATCATCTCAGTTATATTTTCCCTTTCAAGGAGATAAAATTTTTTTCCACCCGTATCCATTAAACGGAGGTGTGTGAGCTGCTGAATAATGTTGTGTTTTTCAATAACAGCACCGGCACGGACTGAATCTGATTCAGATCTCACAAAGAACTCTTTAAGGACTGAAACGTTTGCGTCCTTCCCCGGTTTCTTTACCTCAACCTTTACAGCAGGTACAGAGCAGGATACGGCAAAAACAAACAGCAGGCATAAAATTCTGAACTTCATAAAAACCCCTCCGGAGACTTATATTTATTATCGAAGGGTAATTAACAGATCTTTAATACGTTAAAGGCTGATTCGGGATTTATTAATTCATCTTCTGCAGTGGAGTATATTTCTCCATAAAGACCCTGCTGGTAATACCGAAACTTATGGTTAGCTTTATATTGTCTCCGCTCCCCTCGATCTTCACAATTCTCCCTGGCCCGTACTTGGGGTGCACCACCCTCTCCCTGAGGGAGAACTGTGAGCCTGAAGAAGAATCTTCGGATTTTACATTCACTTCACCTGAAACAGGTACCGATCTTTCCTCTGAGGGAAGCCTGTAATTTTTCACAGGGGATGCGGGAGCGGAACTCTCTCTCACCCGGGAGGAATACCCGCCCCTGGAAAATCCCCCTGACGGTCCTGAATACTCCCCTGTAAATGACCTTACATCAAGCAGTTCGCCCGGGATCTCACTAAGAAACCTCGAGGGCCTCTTGTATTCAGGCCCCATGTAGCTTCTGCGAAGATCCGTGCTTGAAAGGAAAATTCTGTCCATTGCACGGGTAATCCCCACGTAACAGAGTCGCCTCTCCTCCTCTATACCCTCATCCGTGTCAATTGAAAGCTTATGCGGGAAGGTGTCCTCCTCAAGGCCGGTGAGAAAAACAACAGGAAACTCAAGCCCCTTGGCATTGTGCACTGTCATAAGGGTAATGCTGTTTGCCTTTGCCTCCGGATCATCAGAGGGATTTTCCTCTGATGTGTAGAGAGCAATGTCCTGTATAAATGCCTCAGGCGTGGCATCAGGGAATGTCTGCTCGTAATCGTATATCGAATTGAGGAGTTCATCAAGGTTGTCTATCCTTGAATTGCTCTCAAGAGTGTTCTCCTCCTGCAGGCTCTCCCTGTACCCGGTAATATCCATTACACTTTTCATGAACTGTGAAAGGGCGAGTTCACCGGGAACAGACTCCATCATTCTGAGAAGCCTTGCGATTATTTTCCTGAAATCATCCAGCCCCCTGGGTACACGGCCTGTCATAAGCTCATCCCTTATGACAACCCACTCCGGGACATTCTCCTTTTCAGCAATTTCCGCTATCCTCTCCTGCGAAGCCTTCCCTATACCGCGAGCAGGGGTGTTAATAATCCGGTGGAGCGCCACAGTGTCAGCCGGGTTTACCAGGAATTTCAGGTAAGCCAGAATATCCTTGATCTCCTTCCTCTCGTAGAACTTCAGGCCGCCGATAATCCTGTAGGGAAGGTTCTCCCTGCGTAGAAAATCCTCGAAGATCCTGGACTGCGCATTCGTGCGATAGAAGATGGCGAAATCCCTGTTTTTAAGGTTCTCCCGTGACTTAAGTGAAACTATGGTGTTTACAACAAACTCCCCCTCGCCGTACTCGTTATTGGCTGTGCACCATACAGCCCTCTCTCCATCCCCCCTGAAAGCAGTGATATCCTTGTCCTTTCTGTTTTCATTATTTTTTATGACAGAGTAGGCTGTATCGAGAATCTGTTTCGATGACCTGTAGTTCTCTCCCAGAGTTATAACCTTTGTATTTTTATAGTCCTTTTCGAAATTAAGTATATTGCGGATGTCCGCCCCGCGCCATGAGTAGATCGACTGGTCATCGTCCCCCACCACGCAGATATTCCGCGATGCAGAGGCAAGGTATTTGGCTATTATGTACTGAGAATAGTTCGTGTCCTGGTACTCATCTACCATAAAATACTGCCACATCCCATGCATTGAAGAAAGGGCCCTTTCAGAATTACGGAGCAGTTCCACCGTTTTTATAAGAAGATCGTTAAAATCAAGCGCGTTATTTTCAGCCAGTTTCTCCTGGTATTTTTTAAATATCTCCTCGAAGTTAAATGAGAAATAGTCTGGCAGGAGGAGACTGACATCAACACCTTCTATAAACCTCTCACTATCCTTAACCTCGGATATTTTTGATGAAATCATTGAAGGCTTGACCTTTTTCGGGTCCAGGTTCATCGAGGAGAGTATCCTTTTAATTATATCCTCCTGGTCCCCTGAATCGTAAATCGTAAAGTTGGAGGGGATCTTTATATCCTCACCGAATCTGCGGAGTATATAAACAGCAGCGGAGTGAAATGTCTTAATAAACACGCTGTTTCCCCGGGGCCCCACAATGTCCATTACCCGTTTCTTCATCTCCTCGCACGCCTTGTTCGTAAAGGTCACCGCGAAAATGTTCCAGGGTTTAACGCCGCTGTTTATCAGGTGCGCTATCCTGTGGGTTATTACACGGGTCTTCCCTGATCCCGCCCCTGCCAGTATGAGGAGCGGACCATCAGTGTGAAGTACCGCGGCTTTCTGATTTTCATTGAGGTTTTTGAGAATATCGGTCATATTAAATCCATATAATAATCTGAAGTTTATACCGGGCTATTTGTTACATTGTTCCTGCGAGGAGCCCTTCGACTGGCTCACTTCGACGGTGCTCAGTGCATCGCACGACAGGATTCGCGACGCGGCAATCTGATCTTTACTGAAAAAATATCTGGGAAAATCAGATATCATTAATTTTATGTAAGAATAAAAGCCTCTGAAAAATGGGCAAGTTATAATTTTATAAAGAGCAAAAAAAATACTCCCTGGCGGGAGTATGGAAAGTGTAAATGATGCCTTAATTCAATTTATCAGTCGATTGTTATTTTGATATAAAGCCCGCATCGCTCACAAGTTTCTGCCCTTCATCACTGAGCATGAAATCAATAAATTTCTGCGCTTCACCGGATATCTTCTTCTCATCAATATACATATAGAGTTTTCTTGATACCGGGAATTTGCCTGATTTACCGTTATCAAGCGTGGGTTGAATTTTGTTTACAGAGAGACCTTTTACTGAACTGTCGAGATATCCGAAACCTATATAACCTATGGCTTTCGGGTTCCCCGCAACAGCGGATACTACTGCGCCGTTTGACGCCTGGAGAAGAGCCTCTTTGCTGACATCTGTTTTTTTCATAATCTTTTCATGCCATACTTCATAAGTGCCTGAACTTGTGTCCCTTGATATTACGACGATTTTTTCGTTCTTTCCGCCAAGCTGTTTCCAGTTGCTGATGGAACCGTCATATATACCTTTGAGCTGGTCCATTGAAAGATTTTTCACAGGATTTTCGGGATGAACAACGGGAACTATCATATCTATCGCAACAGTAATTTCCTTAACTGTTATTCCCTTCTCTTCAGCACTTTTACGCTCCTTATCCTTCATCTCCCTTGAAGAGTTTGCTATGCTGCAGGTTCCGTCAATAAGGGCTTTTATTCCGTTACCTGAACCGCTTCCTTCAATAGTAATAGGAATCCTGTTTATCTTTCTGTATGCCTCAGCCGCCTTCTGTGTTATCGGGAGAACCGTTGTTGAGCCCTTGACTACAATCTTTTCCCCTGAACCCTTTGAGCAGGAGGAAAATACAGCAACAGAAACTGCAATTACTGCCAGCACAGAAAAGATTTTTTTAATTGTGATATTCATTAATGAATTACCTCCGAATTATTTTACAGCGGTAATTTCATTTCTTTCTGTTAATTTTTTATAAAGTTTTTTTAAATATAAAATGAATTGGAGCTTTATAACGCTCCGGAAAAAAATTTTTCCCATTTCCGGATACGACCATGCATTAACATCATAACGTTCCTGTTCTCACGCAGGGCCAAATCTTAACAAAATCTTTATAATTTTCTTATCATTACTTTACCTTATAAATTTTTATTCACTTCAGGATAATAAAAGATCCAGAGTGCGGAATAAATTCATTCTGTTAATTGAAAATTTTTAAAAAGCAGTTCCGCATCAAGTTTAAAAAGGATTCTGATAATGAAAGAAAAAATCACTGCCAAAAACGTATCATTCTATTACGGAACAAGCCAGGCGATAAAAGACATCTCCTTAAGTGTAAAGGAAAACTCGGTTCTGGCTCTCATAGGCCCTTCAGGGTGCGGCAAATCGACATTCCTCAGATGCATCAACAGGATGAATGATATCATTCCCGGAACAAAACTCACAGGGGATATAATAATGGATGACGACTCAATATACAGCCACAGGTACGATGTTACCTCTCTGAGAAGGAGGGTGGGAATGGTTTTCCAGAAATCAAATCCTTTCCCGAAATCAATTTTTGACAATATCGCCTACGGCCTTAAAATAAACGGAGTAAAGGACAAATACGAAATTGAATCAACCGTGGAGAAATCCCTGAAGAGCACTGCGCTCTGGGATGAGGTAAAGGACAGGCTCCAAAAGTCCGCCCTGGGGCTCTCAGGGGGACAGCAGCAGAGGCTATGTATAGCAAGGACAATAGCGGTACAGCCGGAGGTTATACTGATGGATGAACCCGCCTCCGCCCTTGACCCTATTTCAACCCAGAAGATAGAAGAGCTGATTCAGACCCTGAAAGAAAAGTATACCATAATAATAGTGACACACAACATGCAGCAGGCAGCGCGGGTAAGCGATTACACCGCTTTCTTCTATATGGGCGAACTGATAGAGCTGAACAGGACAGACAAGATATTCACGAAGCCAGACAGGGAGATGACTGAAAACTATATAACGGGAAAATTCGGCTGAAATTACCCGGGATTAAAACTATACCTGAATGTAAGGAGATAAACATGCAGACCCATCTTGAAATGGATATTGAAGAGATAAAGATAAAAATGTTTGAAATGGCCGATCTCGCCACCGAGGCTGTAAAGCTTTCAATAGAATCGCTGAAAAATGCAGACCTGGAACTCGCAAATTCCATAATCAAAAATGATACACGAATGGACAGGCTTGAAATAGTGATAGATGATCTTTGTATAAGGCTTATTGTAACAAGACAGCCCGCTGCCTCAGACCTTCGATTTGCCCTTGCGATGCTGAAGATCAACACAGATATTGAGCGTATAGGGGACATCGCTTCCAATATAGCCAGGGAGACACTGAAAATAAACGGCGCACCGCTTATAAAACCCCTTATAGATATCCCGCGAATGGCGGAAATAGCTGTAAAAATGGTTCATCAGGCTTTTACATCAATAAGTGAAAAAGACGTTGAAAAAGCAAAAACGGTCATTACAATGGATGAGGAGATCGATGATCTTAACATGCAGATCTACCGTGAACTTTTCACATACATGGGTGAATCGAGCAGAAATATATCACAGAGCCTCTCCCTTATCATGGTTGCAAAATCCCTTGAAAGGGCGGGAGATCACGCAAAAAATATCGCTGAACGGGCAATTTATTATATTGAAGGCGAAGATATAAGACACAGGGATATTAACAAATCATAACAGGACCGCCATGAAGAAAAAAATTTTTGTAATAGATGACGAAAAAGACATACGTGAAATCCTTAAAGTAAACCTGATCCAGGAAGGTTACGAGGTCACCCTTTTCGATTCAGCGGCAGAAGCGGAAAGGGGTTTCGAAAAGTCAAAACCGGACCTGATAATACTTGATATCATGATGGAGGGGAAGGACGGATACGAATTCTGCAGGGATATAAGGGGGAACGATAAACTTAAAAATATACCGGTAATATTTCTCTCTGCGCGGTCGGAGGAGTTTGACAAGGTTCTCGGCCTTGAACTCGGTGGTGATGATTTCATCACAAAACCATTCAGTATTAAAGAACTCAAATCGAGAATAAAAGCTGTTCTAAGAAGAACATCTGATGCCCCGAAAGAACCGGCAGAGACGATTATTAAATATAAAGGAGTGGAACTCAATACTGAAAAGTATTCCCTCTCTGTTGACGGGGAGGATATCAAGCTCACCAAGACCGAATTCAACATACTTTCTCTTTTCATGGAAAACCCCGGTAAAATATTTTCAAGAGACAATATTATAGACAGTGTGCGTGGACACGACGTGTTCGTTGTGGACAGGACCATTGACGTGCATATAATGAACCTGAGAAAAAAACTGGGAGATTATAAAAACATTATAACAACATTTTCAGGTGTGGGATACGGGTTCAGGGAATAGACATGTTAAAAAGACTCAGTTATAAACTTATTGTATCATATATTGTTCTAATATTTGTTCTGGTTATTTCGGTCTTTCTCATGGTGGAGAGTCTCCTTAAAAAGACACATATAGAAATGATTAAAAACGAGATGTCCCATGAAATCGGAATAATCAACACATCCCTTGTAAAGTACCATAAAAATCCTCTCCGGGCAGTGGAAACAGAGGGAATTCTTAATGAATACTCAAAAGCAATGCAGCTCAGGATTACCCTTATCGCTCCTGACGGGAAAGTAGCTGCCGACACTGACGCTAATGACGTTGAGTCCATGGACAACCATTTTTACAGGACAGAAATCTACCAGTCCATGCAGACAGGGGAGGGCTCAAGTATCCGGTACAGCAACACTCTGAAAACAGGGATGCTTTATTACGCTCAAAGCTTCGATGGATATGTTATCCGTCTCGCCAAACCGCTCTATGCTGTTGATGAGAGTATCAGTGAACTGAAAACCCTGACATTCCGGATTTCCATCATTGTTCTAATCTCTTCAATACTTGTCGTTGTCCTCATCTCGTTTAAGGTCACAAAGCCATTTAACGAGACCCTGAGTTTTGCCAATAACTTTGCTGAAGGGAACTATAATAAAAGAATCCTTAACTACAGCAATGACGAGATAGGAACCCTGCAGAGGTCCCTGAACAAGATGGCAGATACCATTGTTGAAACCATTGACCAGCACATTTTTGAGAAGAAGAAGCTTGAAGCGACCCTTGAAAGTATAAGTGACGGAATAGCCATGATAGACTCTTCAAAGAAAATCCTTATTTCAAACAGGGCTTTTTCAGATCTTCTGGGTATTGCCATGGAGACTAAAGATAAACAGTACTATGAAACAATTCGCAACCGTTTCCTTAACTCTAAAATTGAAAAGGCGCTCTCTTCAGGTGAAAAGGACTCTTTTGAGACTGAATTTGACGACAGGTTTTTCGAGGCTGTAATAAACCCGATTAAAACCGACAGCAACATGATACAGGGGATACTCCTCGTAATTCATGATATCTCGGAAAGAAAAAAGATAGAAAAGATCAAATCAGACCTGGTAACCAACGTCTCCCATGAACTCAAAACCCCTATAGCCATAGTTAAGGGCTATCTTGAAACAATCAGGTCCAACCCCGGAAACCTGGAGATGCTGAACGACTTTATAGAACGCGCCATAGAAAACGTGGACAGGCAGAACGCCCTGATACAGGACATCATAAAGCTCAGCATGATCGAATCATCAAAGGCGTTTGAGAAGGAGGAGATCAACATACAGCAGGTAATACTTAACTGCATAGATATTGTGAAACCTAAAATCACTGAAAAAGAAATCCGTCTTAAAATAGATTTTTCTCCTGACGCTGACTATACAGTTGTGGCGAACCAGTTCCTTGTTGAGGAGATATTTTTCAATATTATAGATAACGGAATAAATTATAACAATCCCGGAGGGAAGCTCAGTATATCCGCTGAAAAAAAAGACAGGGGAATCAGCATATATATCTCAGATTCAGGTGTCGGAATACCTGCTGAATTTCTGGACCGGATATTTGAAAGATTCTACAGGGTGGATAAAAGCAGATCTCGCGCCACAGGGGGAACAGGCCTGGGTCTCTCAATAGTAAAGCACGCCGCCATAGTCCTGGGGTGGAACGTTTCAGTATCCTCGGATAAAAAGGGAACATCTTTTGCCATAGAAATTTAATTTTCTTGAACTATTTTTTTTCAGATACAGATTTGTCCTAAACTTTTCAAAGGGATATAAAGAATGATTCTGAACAGCGGAGAGCTCCCCTTCTTCCTCATTACGGTTATGGTGCTCCTTGTGACCCCCGGGCCGGACACAATGTTTATTATTGCCACCTCCCTTAACCAGGGGAGAAAGCATGGTGTGTCAGGGGCTGTTGGCGTGGCCCTCTCAATGATCAACCACTCGTTTCTCGCTGCCATAGGTGTTGCCGCACTTGTGGCAACGCATATATCTTTTTTTTACGCCATAAAATACACGGGTCTTGCCTATCTCCTTTTCCTGGCATTTAAATCTTTCAGGGAAAACAGTGTTACAAACGAAACCGGCCCTGTGAGGAAAATATCCTTTTTTGCAAATTTCAGGAGGGGTTTTCTCACAAACCTACTTAACCCCAAGGCGATCCTTTTCTTTTCAGCTTTTCTGACACAGTTTGTAAATCCTTCCGTCGGAGGGGTATTTCAGCAGTTCCTGGTGATGGGTCTCATCATAGGTGTAATGGGATTTCTATACATGTCCCTCCTTGCCCTTACTGCAGGCACACTGGGGACTGCGGTTACAGGAAATGAAAAGGGAGGGAAAATTCTTTCAAAGCTTATGGGAGCGGTGTTTATCCTTCTTGCGATTAAACTTTTCTTTATAGACCGCAGTGAATAAAAAACAGGAAATTTTAATGAAAAAAATCGAAGTTGATAAAAGAGCAAAAGGGCTGATTTTTGACATGGACGGTACAATTGCCGATTCAATGCCTGTCCACCTTTTAGCCTGGAAGCTCACTGCAAAAGAACACGGGTTTGAGTACACCGAAGAACTGTTCTACGAACTTGCCGGAATGCCCACTTTTAAAATAGTATCAGTAGTCAACGAAAAACTCGGACTCAGTCTTAACCCCGGAACATTTTCAAAAAGGAAAGAGGAACTCTTTCTTGAAAACCTGAAAGAGGTCAAAGCCATTGAACCTGTTGCTGATATTGTAAGAAGGTATCACGGTAAACTCCCCATGTCGATTGGAACCGGCGGGAAAAAATATATCGCGGAACTTACCCTGAAAATGATCGGTTTCGACAGGATCTTTGATACGATAGTTTCTGCTGATGATGTTGTTAACCATAAACCATTCCCTGATACATTCCTTAAATGCGCGGAAATAATGAAAGTTGAACCGCAATTCTGCCAGGTCTTTGAAGATGGAGAGATGGGTCTTCTTGCTGCAAAGAGGGCAGGGATGATCGCCACAGATATCAGGCCTTATTTATAAAAGCCACTCCTATTATTGCTGGACAAAAAGAAACCGGATTTTAGGCTTTCCATAAAAGGAGGCAGTTATGGAATACAAAAACACAACCCTTGCGGAACTGGGGAGCCTGAAACTCGCGGAACTTATTGTGGACATGTTTCATCGAATAACGGTTCATCACACTCTCTGGTTCAATGAAGTCGCCCATCAGATAGGCCTTGAAAAAGCTCTCAAGATAATGGAGACCGCTTATGAACAGAGCCGTGATATTCAGATAAAAAGGCTCTCTAAATTCCTTGGCTTTGATCTTGAAGGGAATGTTCCCTCGGTTTTTTCAAAGATGCCTGTTGAAAAACAGATAGAGTTCATGGAGGAGATCTCCAAAAACTGGCTTGCCGGTGACGGTGTATGGTTCCAGGCCGTGGAAAACAGCAGGGGAATGAATGATGCGAAAAGATGCAATGACTCATGCTGGGCAAAATTTTCTCCATTTGAGGCATGGTCTATAAAAAAATTTCTTAATCTTTCCGAACAGCCAGGACTTGAAGGATTAAAAGAAGCCCTGGGCTACAGGATGTATGCCCGTATAAACAGGCAGAGCATTTCAGATGAGACAGAAAAAAGTTTTATTTTCCAGATGAATGACTGCCGTGTCCAGTCAGCCCGCAAAAGAAGAAGCCTTGCGGATTATCCCTGTAAATCAGCCGGGCTGGTGGAATATGGAATGTTTGCGGAATCAATAGACAGCCGTATAAAAACCGAATGCATCGGCTGTCCCCCTGATGAACATCCTGATGAATGGTTCTGCGCCTGGAAATTTTATATTGACTGAAAATGAAGGCGGAAAATTTTCCGCCTTCTCTTTTGGATAGATTTAAACAATTACTCAGGAGCTTTCAAGAAATCTTATCTGGTTATCTTTACTTCTTCCGCTTTGGCCTTTTCAGATTTGATATATTTCTTTTCATGCAGCTCCATTGGCCCAAGAAATTCCAGGAACACAATTTTTTTATCCTTCCACCCGACTTTTATTACCTGGATCGTTTCTGATGGAAGTTCATAAGATGACTCAATAATTCTCCCCTCCTCCCAGTAATAAACAATACCGTCTTTCGTCTCGGAAGCAATTATTCTTGAGTCCAGTAAAGTGCAGCATACCGGGAGTTTCTGCTGCATTTGCGGCGAAGCATACTTTTTAATTACGGTTCTGTACTTCTCGAGAGAACCATGCGCCTGCATGCATTCTTTCATTTCCGGTATAACATCTATACCACAACCGGAGATGATAAGAGTGGAAAAAAGGCACATAAGCAATAACCTTGCATATTTCATCTTTATCCTCCTCTTGCTTTAATCCTGCCGCTATGCTGAACAGCAGGTTACTTCCGGCTAATACCTGTTATATGATTCTGTCAATATAATTAATGGTTTTTCTTTTTTTATGAACCATCATTGATACATTGGAGTCTTTTATCATGCAAATCGGCAAAAAAATTTTTTATTATTATGCCGGCACAATTATATTTTAAAAATTTTTTCAGCTGAAACATTCATAACCTTTATCTTATAACAACCGGTGTACAATACGGGCCCTCAGGTATAACAGCGAAAACCGCTCCCTCTTCTGAAAGGGTTCTGATCTCCGCCTGAACAGTTTTCTCAATTTCAGATTCTTTGCAGCAGAAAGCCTTTACCCCGAGAAACCCGCTTTCCTCCTGAACAATTCCATGACAGTAGAAATGAACATTCCTCCACCCCACGTGTGAATCAAAACGCGCCTGCATCTGGATCTGCCACTGATCTTTAACAATAGTTTCCGAAACCTTTATGTCATTAAGAAAACTTCTGTAGTCATTATTGTATTTTCGCAGCATCTCCCTGTAGGTCTCTGATCCAATCCCTTCAATACACCCACCTGCTGCAATAATTATCCCCGATTTTTTTACACAGGGGAGTGATGTAACAAGCGACTTTGTGCATTGATAGAATGTTGCATCAAGAGGATAACCTCCACATCCTGTTATTACAACATCAGCCTCCCTTCTTACAGGAGGGCAGGCGTTTCCCCTGACATATTCACACGCCTTTTTATGAGCCATAACAATTTCCCCGGCAAAGACCCTTATGATCTTTTTGCCGCTGTTAAGAACAACGTTAATACTGAAATCGACTCCTGCAAAAGCCGCTACAGAAAGGGCCTCATCGTGACAGGGGTTACCATGAAGATTTGCGGCACAGGCCCCGGGATTAGAGAGAAATTCGTAACCGTGAAAATTCTTAATCGTATCCAGAGACGACAAACCGGGGCAGAGAGTTTTCCGTCCTCCTGAAAAGCCCGCCATAAAGTGCGGTTCAACAAGGCCGATTGTAATTTTATATCCCGCTTCTGCAAAAAAACGGTTAATTTTTATTTCTCCCCCGGATTGAGTTCTGCCGCTAATAACCGCAAGATCACCCTCAGCGTCATGATCCAGAATCCTGTAATTCTCCGCCACGAACCTCCCGAACATGTAAAGGTGCTCCTCTGCGGTACTCGGGCGGTGCATCCCCGTAGCAATAAGAATTGTTATTTCATCCCGGGAAATACCGTTGCTTTCAATAAAACGGAGCAGGGCCGGTAGAAATTCACGGTAGGGTATCGGACGAGTAATATCTGAAACCGCGATAACCACACCGCGGCCTGATCTTTTTTTCAGTGATTCAGAAAGCCCGGGGGAAGCAACCGGTTCAGCTGCAGCCTCCATTACCATCCTCTCCGCAGAACATGACGGTTCACCATAAGTTGATTTATACACAAAGGAAAAGTCAGGCAGCTCAAGGCACAAAACTCCGCAGCTGTAAGGAATCTCAACTTTCATTAATTTCTCGGTCCTGCTATCCTATTATTCCCACTGAAAAGGCAAGGGTGAACTGGGCAGTATAATACATGGGGAGGCCTATAAAACGGTTTATAATATTTTTCTCCACAAACCTGTGCCGGGCCACGAAGAGATCAGAACAGTAAAAAATCAATGCACCCACAAGAACCATCAACCTCCCGTTTAAATCAAAATCTGTCTTCCAGGCAAGCGACCCTGCTCCGATCACCATCATGGATATAATCAGGATATAGGCAATTACAGGAACCAGCATTGAATCAAGGCGGGATTTCAGCCACAGGAAGACCGTTATGGAAACAGCGCCTGTTGCAGCAACTGAAACCCAGGTTCCCCTGGTAACTCCTGACATGGAAAAAAACGCAACTACATAAAACAGGTGGCCTGTCAGAAAGAAAGCAAGTCCGGCTGTAAAGACTTTACGGTTAAAGAAAAAGGCAAGGCAGATATCCCCGATGAAACAGAACACCAGTCCGGCCAGAATAGAATTATAATATGAAGAATTGAGCCCTGTCTGAATAACGGCCATAACAATGAAAAGACCTGAAAGAAAAGGTTTGGTCAGAAGAATCCCTTTCAGGCTCTCTTTTTTTTCAGACATCAGAAGCCCGGCGAGAAGAGGAACCGCTGCAGAAAGAATTATTATTTTATCCATTATTAACCCCTTATCTGTTATTATGCCCCGTATCCGGAGTTCAGAATTAACATCGGAGTAAATCTATAAATTATTGACTATTGAATCAATCTTCGTGCAAACAAATTCCGGTTCAGCCTCCTGTATTAATTCTATATACCGGTATTCTCTGATTAAAATAATTAATTGATTTATTCCGGACTATCCATTACTGATTACCATAAAACAGGGAGACAATATGAGAAAGAAACCATTACTCATTCTGCTGATAACAAATTTAATATTAACAGCCTGCAGCGGGCTTAAATTACAGGATTATCAATCTGAAAATTGTGCAAAAATGCCCGGAGAAAAAACTGTTACCATTATCAGGGAAAAATGCTTTTTATGCCATAAAGGGGATTTCGCAACTAAAGAACTGATATGTTCCAGAAAAACCATTATAACAGACGCTGTTACATCAGGAAGAATGCCTAAATTAAAAAAACTGAATAAAGAACAGCTTGATATTTTTTTAAAATGGGAACAGTAGTCATATTTAATCTTATTTAAACAAAATCAGCTCCAAACAGAAAACAGGGGTGATACTGACAATGAAACTTATCGACTTAATAAACTCACTGATGGACAGGCTAGAAAAAATTTACGAATCCTCAAAAAGCCTGTCTGTTATAGGAACATGCCTTGCCCTGAGTTTTCTCTTTGGAATTTTCATGGTTGAAATGAATATAAGGGGAATGACTCCTGAGTTTCTTTCAAATGTTATACCGATGAAGCACCTGGAGATAATTGCACAGGTCTTCACTCTTGTGTTATGCTTTGAAGTTGTAAGCCTTGTATTCAGTTTTATCCATTCCGTATCGATATCGATGGGCAAACAGATTGAAGTATTATCCCTTGTCCTTCTCCGGGACGTGTTCAAGGAATTTTCAAATTTCACTGAGCCTATAGACTGGATTCAGGCCAAGCCCTTCCTCCTGCCCATGATCTCAAGTGCCCTGGGCGCCTTTGCCCTTTTCTTTATCCTGGGGTTCTATTACAGAATATACCACTGCAGGCCCCTGACAAATGATATAGAAGATACCAGAAATTTTATAAAGATTAAAAAGATTATCGCCTTTTTTCTCTTAATCAGTTTCATCATTATAATTATATATGAAGCAATTCAATACCTTAAAACAGGTGAGCCGAACAAGGCCTTTGAAACCTTTTATACAATTCTGATCTTCAGTGATATTCTTATTATTCTGGTCTCCATGCGTTACAGCTCTGATTATCTCGTCACATTCAGAAATTCAGGTTTTGCAGTATCCACGGTTTTTATTCGTCTCGCTTTAATGTCCCCTCCGCCATTCAGTGCGCTTATAGGAGTCGGAAGCGCACTTTTCGCCATGGGGATAAGCATGAACTACAAATACTATAAATCCTCTGAGAGCTGTTTAGAACCTGAAAAGCCTGATTAAATAGTAAAAAATTCCGGGACAATTCAGGAAATCCTGAAAAGATTAACTGTCTCCTTCATTTCCCTCGCCCTGTCAAAAACCTCTGAACTGAGGCCCGATACCTCTTCAACAAGGGAGGCGTTCTGCTGTGTCATTTCATCCAGTTCAAATAGCGCGCTGTTAATTTGTCCTATGCCTGATATCTGCTTTTCACTCGCCCCTGCCACTTCTGATATAAAATCGGTCGTTGCGCTTACAGAATCCTTTATGAGTAATTCGATATCCTTTGCCGCACTGCCGGATCTCTTTGCAAGTTTCCCCACCTCCCCTGCTACAACGGCAAAACCTCTGCCGTGTTCCCCTGCTCTTGCTGCCTCAATGGAAGCGTTCAGAGCAAGCAGGTTCGTCTGAAAAGCCTGTTCATTAATAACAGAAATAATATCCACAATCTTTTTACTCGAATGGTTTATCTCATTAATTGATCTGGATGCCATATATGCCACATTGACACCGTCAGGCAAATCGCGGACATCATCTTCAGACTTAGGCTCATCATATTCATCATTCCTGGATAACCGGCCGGCTTCCCTGGCATTTTCCTTTACTGTAAGTGCAATCTGCTCAAGGGCCAGAGACTGCTCAGAGGTTCTCTGGGCAAGGTTGCTGTTTCCTTCAGTAATCTGATTCACTGCCATAAAAAGGGCCTCAGAGGAATCAAGGATCGTGCCGAGAGTACTATCCACACTCTCAATTGCATTATTCATTGACGCCATTAAGGTCCCGAACTCATCTTTCCTTTCCGAAACCAGTCTTGCCGTTACATCCCTGTTTCTTATCCTCTCACTGAAATCAAGCATCATCCGTATCGGAGAGGTAAAGCTGATTGTTGAAATAATCCCGGCTGATAAAAGCACAAGCATCGTTGCAAAGACAATTGATATGGATATTGCTATACTTCTGTTGTTATACTCATTAATCCCGTTATATTCCGCTTCAGCGATTTTCTCGGTTATTTCAGTCAGTTTATCCATGGCGTCTCTGGTCTGACCGAAAACCTCCTGGTATTTCCCTGAATAAAGTCTGAATGCCTCGTCAGTACGGCCGCGCTTTAACATCGACTTAATCTTTTCAGTATATACACCCATGGGTGTATAATTATCACTAAACTGAAGAAACTCATCCACTTTCGTTCCGCCATTATCCAGATGAAGTTTTTTAAACTTATTGAAACGCTCTCCGACCTGCGTATAGTTTTCATCAACAGCATCAATATATCCGGCAATCTCTTTTGCTCCTGCCCCGGACATCTCTATGGCATTAAAGATCTGTGAAATGGCTATGCTTGACTGGTAGGCGTCCCTGTCAGCCTGAAGAAGGTAATTCATACTGAGCAGTCTGACTTTATAAACAGATTCAGCACTTCTCCCTATACTTTTGAGATTATTTAGCTGCCATAGTGAGCCTGCTATCGTAATTATTATTACTATTGAAAATAAAAAAATAAATTTTGACCGAATCTTCAGGTTACTGAATTTCATAATCATTACCCCATCTGCTGCTGATTTAAAAAGCGTTAAATAAAAAGTTATACAAAAATCAAAAAACGTCAAAATTAATCAGCATACTTAAAAAAAAGATCAATTTCTTGAAAGAGGAGCAGAATTACAGTCTATTAAATACATCACACTGCTCACGGAGGTTTATGCATGAAATGGCTTAAAGGTTTAATAATCGTCATTGTCATTTTAGTTTTCAGTTATATTACTGTATCACTCATCTATCCTGAAAAAATTTACAGTCTGGCATACAAAATTCAGCGAAGCAGCGCCAATCTCGAAAAAAAAGAAATTTCAACCGGTGATTATAAATTTATTTATCTTGAGGGGAACCCGGCAGCAGAGCAGAGTGCAACAATTGTTCTTCTACACGGCTTCGGGGTAGATAAAGATCGATGGCTCAAGATGGCCGGCCACATGAAAGAGTATCACCTGGTAATCCCTGACATTCCAGGATTCGGGGAGTCTGAAAAAAATCCATCCCTTACATATGATATTCCTTCACAGGTAAAGCGTCTCAACAGCTTCACTGAAAAAATCGGCCTGAAAAAATTCTACATGGCGGGTAACTCAATGGGGGGCTACATTGCTGGTATTTACGCGGCAAAGCATCCCGGAAAGATCAACGGTCTGATTCTTATTGATAATGCCGGAGTTTCAATGCCGATAAAAAGCACTGCTTTTAAAATGGTTGATAACGGAATAAATCCCCTCCTGATATCTGATAAAAAGGAATTTGAGAGAATGATTAAGCTTGCCTTCTATGAAAAACCTTTTATCCCCTTTCCTCTTAAAGGATACATGATTGAAAAATCTATACAGAACAGACCATTCAATGAAAAAATATTCATTGAAAGTTTTACAGATCATACCATGCTTGAAAGGGAAATGAAAAAGCTTACAATGCCTGTTCTTATTATCTGGGGAGATAAAGACGAAATTCTTGATATATCTTCCGTTTCAGTACTTGAGAAAGGGATTAAAAAGTATACAACGAAAATTCTTAAAAACTGCGGGCATGTGCCCATGATGGAAAGGCCGGAGGAAACAGCCGGCTATATAACCTCTTTCATAAAATCATCGAAGTAACAAAAAATAAAAATCCCCCTTACCTTTATTCGCGGCAGGGGGGATTCCGTAAAATTCAAACTGTAATGTTAATGACTATTTTATCCTGTAATATTCAATCTCGTTATCCAGGAAATTCGTAAAAGCCATATGCTTTCCGTCAGGAGATATGTCAAGACCGGTAGGCTGGTTTCTCCCCCATACCCAGTCTATTATCTGGAGAGTTTCGGTATCAATAATATAAACTTTACCGAACTTGTAGCCTTTCTTCAAATAGGTCTCAGGGTTGTTCGGTCCTCTTGATGAAACGAAAAGGTATTTCCCGTCAGGAGTGAGTTTCCCGGTATTGAGCTTCTGATCAACCGGTATCTCCTTAATCACTTTATCATCAGCAGCATTAATTACATAAACGCTTCCTCTATACATGTCTGTTACATAGAGAATATTTTTCTTCTTATCAAGAATTATGTGTCTTTTCGCTCCCTTCGGAAACTTCATGGTTTTAACAATTTTTCTTGAAGCTATATCGATTTTCTGTATCTGGCCTGAACTGAAAATGCAGACATAAAGGTATTTATCATCAGCTGTTGTTACCATACCACGGGGGATTCCGGCAACTTTGACCTTACCGATAACCTTATACTGGTTCACGTCTATAACTGAAACATCATGTGATTCCCAGTTTGAGGCAAAAGCGAGTTTATGATCATTTGTCATTGCTATTATTTTAGTCCAGATACCCTTTGTGGGGATTGTGAGCTTATAAGTGTAATCTTTCATATCAATTACATGGATAGCGTTCGCGGCCATCTGTGATACCCACATCTCGTTTCTGTCCGTAAAAAAGACAATCTCAACAAAGTTGCGGTGTTTCGAATACTTATATGGAATTTCAACAGTCTTTACTTTTTTAAAATCAGTTGTGGAAAAGAGATCAACACCCTTTCCCTCAAGAAGCGCGCTTGCAAAGTATTTTCCATCAGGGGTAAACTCAACACTCTTCGGGTGAGGGCCTGTCTTGAAGACAGCAACCTGTTCAATTAACGAATTTTTTTTCTCAAGTTTAATTTCAAGCATAGAAACTTTTGTGTCTATGTTGATTTTAACTTTTTTATCAATATACCCGGGCGAGGAGATGTGAAACTCCCTTTCCCCTGTATTAACAGTAATTCTTTTAAAATACCTGTTAACCCTGCGCGGCGTGACCGGTTTACTGTCAACAGAAATGGAATACTCGCTCGGAAAAATCTTCAGCGTTACATTTTTCCTGGCGGCAAAAAGAGGGGAACAGAATAATATAACTGAAACAGCTATTACCGGTATTATAAATTTTCTCTTCATACGAATCTTCCTGAATAAATTATTTCCTTAAATTATTTTTATGGCCTGACGTCATGAAATCAACGACTTTTCTTTTTTGTCGAGCTTTTAATTCTCTTCTCCGGATTAGTCAGATGTTCAGACATCCCTATATCCTCAATTACCTTAAAATAATTTTCAATTATATCATTGTGAGTTATTACACCGGCAAATTCGCTGTTATGCTCACTCATGACAACCGGTATAATTTCAAGCTCATACTCCCGGATCTTCTTTATGGCAAGAGCAACGGGATCATTAATCCTTACAGCCGGGACCTTTACAGCCAGATCTCCTGCTATTAGCAGATCCGCAAGGTCATTATCAAGGAGAGCGTGACGCACATCCTTGAGTGTAATAATCCCTATAAGATGATTCTTCTCGTTAACAACAAAGATGTCGCCGTACCTTGCGTTAATTATTATTCTTACAAGTTCCCTGAAAGGTGTCCTGTAATCCGCAACGTCCATATCCTTTTTAAGAATGCTTTTAACGCTTATCTTGCTGAAGATATCGAGATCACCCTTTTTAGTTACATCTATATTTTCATCCATAAGGGCAAGTGTATACTCACTGCCCCTCCTGTAATAGAGTATTACCAGATAGGAAATTATCGAAACAAGCATAAGAGGGAGTATAAACTGATAGTCACCGGTGACCTCAAATACAAGAAGAATCGAGGTAAGGGGGATTGAATTTATACCTGCAAGAACCCCTCCCATCCCGACAAGCGCAAAGGCAACGGGATCTATTACCACGGGGAAATACCTGTTCACAAAAAAAGCGAAAAGGTAACCGAGAAAAGCCCCTATACTGAGCGACGGGGCAAATGTCCCCCCGTAAGCCCCTGCCTGTAAAAACATCGCAAGAAAAACAATCTTAAGTATAAAAATGAGCGCCAGTTCAGTTATTGGAATATTATTATGAAGAACCTTATTGATGGTTGAATAGCCTATACCATAAAGCTCGTAATTCCAGATAAGGAAAAGTCCGAAAATAAGAGTAACAGGGAGAAGCCTGAGATAGGGATTGAAGACCCTGATCTTTTCGTTAAAAATCTTTTTAAACTGCTCGGATATTTTAAAATAACTGTACGACGTGACACCGCAGAAAATACCGAGCGCCAGATAATACGGATAAGATTCCAGTTCCCCCATATGATATGCTGGAATTGAAAAAATCTTCTCGTTCCCCAGAACCGCACGCGAAAGGATATCAGCCACAACCGAAGCAATTATAAGAGCGCTTAAGGCCCTGTTTTTTAAATCGTTTAAAAGAATAACCTCAATACCGAAAAAAACTCCGGCTATCGGCGCGTTAAAAACAGCAGATATTGCCGCCCCTCCCCCGGCTGAGGTATACATGATCATATCATTGCTGCTCAGCCTGAAAATCTGCGACATGAATGATCCGATTCCCCCTCCGATCTTTGCCGAAGGACCTTCAGGCCCCAGCGGAGCGCCTGCGCCTATTGATATAATCGGGGCAATGAGATGAAAAACAGTCTCCCGGAGAGGTATTACCCCTTTTCTTATAATAACAGCTTTTATTACACTTAATACACCCTTCTCCTTTGCCAGATCCGGGTACAGATGAGTCATAACAGAGGTTATTAGACCCCCTGCAACAGGTATTAATATTATGAAGAAGGGATTAATATCAAAGGAAGCCCTTATATTCTGGGGCTCAAAGAGCTCTCTCATCTGTTCAATGAGATAATGAAAAAGAATACCGCCGCTCCCGGCAAAAATCCCCAGGATTACTGAAATCATTACGTGGTACACATACCGGAAGATATCTGAGTCAAGATATCTCAAACGTAAAAATCCGTTTATAGCACCATGATATATATCGTGATCTGAGTCTGGCAGATCCTTTTTACTCATTCCATCTCCCCGTTACAGATTTTACACTCCTCTCCGCAGTTTCTGCAGAATTTTGCGCCGGCCCTGTTCCTTGTTCCGCATGAACGGCATTTATAAAAATAATCAGACACAAGGTAACTGCCGCAGTTTTTACAGTACCTGGCCCAGAAACCGTTATCAGTTCCGCATACGGGACAGACTCCCGGTTTTCTGAAAGGGCTCTCCCTTAAAAAAATCCGGAGTCTCCCTGACGCATAAATAATAATAAAAAAAGAAAAAACCACCGCAAACATCAGACTCGATGGATCTCCGGGATTCATGAACTGATAAAAATTATAAACAGCATGAAGAAGAGCTGCGGGAACCACATAGGGAAAGACGTTTTTTATGTAACCTCCACCCCTGTGAAATTTGGCCCGCGCAATACCGGAACCCCAGATCGAAGCAAGTCCTATATGAAGAGGTACAGCGGTAAATGAACGGACAATTAAAACTCCTATACCCCCCGCAACAGTATATTCAATATTTTCAAAAGCAGCAAAACCTAGCGCTATTGTCATTGAATAGATCAGACCGTCAACAGGCTCATTGAACTGCTTAAGCCTCTTAAGAATAATTATCGAAACAGAAGCCTTGAAAAACTCCTCATTAAATCCGACGAATAGAGAAAAAAAAGCAAAGGACAATAACGAAGCTGATGATTCCCCTGTAAGGACATCCCTGCTTATGCCAAGACCCATTGCAACTAAAGTATTTAAAAAAGAGGCAGGGAGAGCGCTCATAAGACCACCGGCAATACCCACAAACAAAAGGCATCTTACAGGCTCAGGTTCAAATCTATCATTTCGGTATATTAGATAAAGCCAGATCGCAGTGCTGAAACCTACTGATATGTAAACGGAAGTCATTAAAACCTGCCACAAACTTCAAATAAATGAATACAATTCAGTTACAATTAATCTTTTTACTCTCATCTATCAAGAACTTTATAAAAAAACAGATATAATATATAATTTCCCTCAGTATTAATGCCTGAAGATATATTTTTAATGAAAAATAAATGCCGTCTTATTCAGAGATCTTAAAACCGGACAGATTTTCTCAGGTTGTCCTTTCTAATAAAACTGAAAAAAAGTTGTTAAAGATCAATATCTAAAAAATATGTCTTACATGGAGGTTGATATGGCTGTTAAGATAGACGCCCTGGTTGTTGAAGGAGGAGGCATGCGCGGTGTTTTTGCCGCAGGAGTTCTTGATGCCATGTTCGAGCTGGGATTTGATCCTTTTACCATGTATTTCGGAGTATCAGCCGGGGCATGTAATCTTGCCTCACACCTTGCGGGCCAGTATAAAAGAAATTTCAGGTGTTATACCGACTATATGCTCAGGCCGGAATTCATAAACGCATTAAAATATCTTAAAGGGGGACACTTCATGGATCTGGACTGGTTCTGGGACTACGTTGACATGTATGACACCCTTGACAGGAAAACAGCTACAAACCTGGGCAAAAAAAAATTTATAGTTGTGGCCACTGACGTTGAAACAGGAGAGGCCCTCTACATAGACGCGAAAGAACAGATACTTGATGATCTGCTAAAAGGCTCAAGCTCCGTTCCCCTTATGTACAGAACCTTTGTAAAAGTGGAGGGGAGAAGAGTTACAGACGGCGGAGTGGCAGACTCCATCCCGGTGAATGAGGCATACAGGCGCGGCGCACGAAAAATAATGGTAATAAGATCGCGTCAATCTGATTACATAAAAAGCAGTTTTTTTGAATCAAGGATAATTCCCGCCATGTTCAGATCCTATCCGGCACTTCAGAAGGCCCTGAGTCTCAGGGAGGAAAAATACATGGAGGCCGTGGATTTCATTAAAAATCCCCCCTCCGGCTGTGAAATAATTGAAATAGCCCCTGAAACAATAAAAACAGGTAGAACAACAAGAAGCAGGGAAAAAATTGAAAACGATTACTGGCAGGGCCATGTCAAAGGATATAGAGTAATATCTGAGCTTAAAAAAAATGATTGTTATAAATAATTGCGTCACATAAAAAGATTCATCCAAACCTCTACTTCAGGAAAAAGGAGATTTTACGTGTTAAGAAAAATAATCGTTGTTTCAGCAATTCTGCTGATGCCGTTCACAGTCCTCAATGCACAGTCACCTATAAGCAAATCAGTTGTGAAAATATACACAGTTTCAGACAGCTTTAATTACGATAATCCCTGGCAGATGAGAGGCCAGTCAAAGGGAACAGGTTCAGGCTGCATCATTGAAGGAAACAGAATTCTTACCAATGCCCATGTTATAAGCAACAGCACGTTCATCCAGGTGAAGAGAGCCGGAGAAGCGAAGCGTTACACAGCAAAGGTCGATTCCGTTTCACATCACAGTGACCTGGCAATACTCACAGTTAATGATCCCGTTTTTTTTAAAAACGTCACACCCGTTCAGATTGGAGATCTGCCTGAAGTGAGGGACAAAGTCGCGGTTTACGGTTTCCCCACAGGGGGGGACGAGATGAGTATAACTGAAGGCGTGGTATCACGCATTGAACAGAGAAACTACGCGCACAGTAATGCGAACCTCCTGACCTGCCAGATAGACGCTGCTATAAACCCGGGAAACAGCGGAGGGCCTGTAATCAAAAATGATCGTATTGTAGGAGTGGCGTTCCAGTCCTCAATGAGAGGCGAGAATATAGGCTACATGGTCCCTGCCCCTATAATAAACCATTTCCTAAAAGATATTTCCGACGGAAAATATGACGGGTTCCCTGAACTGGGGATACTCTTCCAGGATATGGAAAACCCGGACATGAGGGAAAAGTACCGCATGTCTTCAGAACAGAGCGGCGTTCTTATCGTCAATATGCTTATCGACTCCCCCGCAAAAGGGATTCTACGGATAGATGATGTAGTGATGGCCATTGAGAGAGTAAAAATAGAAAACGACGGTTCCATTGAGTTCAGGCCGGGGGAGAGAACGTCCCTTAACTATCTGGTACAGAAAAAATATATTAACGACTGGATTAACGTCCGCATACTCAGGGACGGGAAGATCAGAGACGTTAAAATTAAGCTGACAGTCCCCATGAATTCAACACGGCTTGTATCTTTCGAAAAATACGATACCCGTCCCACATACTATATTACAGGAGGCCTTGTTTTTGAACCTCTTACTAAAAATTATATCCTTGAATGGGGGAGCCAGTGGTTCTTCAGCGCGCCCTCAAAACTCCTCCATTTTTATCAGAACGGCATCAGGACCCCGGAAAAAAAGGAGATAGTGCTTCTGACCAAGGTGCTTGCTGACGAAATAAATCTCGGTTATCACGACATGGACAACGCTGTCATTGAAAAGGTAAATGGTAAAAAAATCTCCCATATGACAGACCTTGTAAGGGCCGTTGAGGAAAACCAGAATCCTTTTCATGTATTCGAGGACGATTCAGGAAATAAAATAGTATTAAAAAGAGAGAAGGTTGAAAAATACAGCAACCGGATACTTGAGACCTACAAAATAAGATCCGACAGATCTGAAGATCTCAGGTCTATAAACCGGCAGAAATAAAAAGAAAAGTCGCAAGCACAGTAAGCAGTACTGTAATAATAATATTGCTGTTAAACCAGGCAATTATAACTGCCGAGGCAATCCCCAGTGCCGACACAACGGGTTTACCGCTAACAGCGCTTATACTCCCGGGGAGAATAAGCGCACCGAGTGCGGCATAAGGGATAAATGACAGAAAAAGCTTAAGCCTTCCGGGAATCTTTTCAACATCTATAAGATACATAGGGACAAGACGAGGCAGGTAAGTGACAACACCCATTAAAACTATAATCGAAATTATTTCCATATCACTCCTCCCTGAATAAAAAGATCCCCGCTGCTGACGCCGCGAGAATTGAAAGAATAATGTTCCACCCTGAACCGAACATATCAAAATAGCCGAGTGCTGAATTACATAAACCGGCAATGAGGGCGATAATTCCCGCCCTGTATGATTTCCTCACAGCAGGAATAAGTATGGCAACAAACATTGCGTAAAGACAGATAGAGATGCTCTCCTGTATTACAGGAGGAAGAAAGTCCCCTGCCACAAAGCCTGCAACAGTTCCGGTAATCCATCCTGTGTAGGCCGTAAAATTCAGCCCCAGCATATACTTTTCAGAAAGATCATTCTTTTCCATTGATGCAACAGAAAAGGTCTCATCAGTAATTCCGAATGCAATAAAAGGGATATAACCTTTCTTAAAAGACGCCCTTGATGAGATAGAAGCACTCATGAGAAAATGCCTGAAGTTCAGTAAAAATGTGGTAAGAACAATTTCACCTGTACCGATTCCGGCATTAATCATATTGAGCCCCACAAACTGGCTTGCTCCTGCAAAAACAATAACAGAAAAACCGAAGGTATCAACAAGTGAAATGTTAACAGAAACTGCTAAAAGGCCGAATGTTACCGCAATTGGAAAGTATCCTATAAAAACAGGAATCCCCGCATAAATACCATTAATCAAACCCGGCTTCTTCAAATCAGCACCTTTATCAAGATTAAAGTTAAAAGGTACCTTCTATGGTGCCGGCATTCTGTCAATGTTTTAATATACGGCGGAATATTTATAATTCCATCATTACATAGAGACTTATTATTCCGGTTTTAAAAACCTTTTTTTAAAAATATTTAAAACTCCAAAAAAGATATTCTGATTGATTTTTACACTATAAGGATTATTATGTCGCAAACACAGATAACAACTCTCTTGAACAATCTTATTTGAAGAGAAATCATGATTTAAATAATCCGCGGCAGACTCTTTGCCGCGGATCTACTATCATTCAATCGTTAATTATACAGAACCGACTAAATCAGTAACAATCACCTGTTTCCGGCGAAATATTTTATAGCGGAAAACTATTTTAAAAAACCCCAAAGTTATTTCATAGAAAATTAAATTCATGTTAATAATCGTAATGATTCTTAAAAAAAGCTTGCAAAAATTTTATTCTTTTATAATTAAATTAAATCAGTAAATGCAATTACAGGCGGATATAATGGAAACAGTCGCTCAGGAAAATAATTCAGAGGCCTTTTTTAAAATTTCTTACGGCCTTTATATTGTCAGCTCAGGGATAAAGGGAAAAGAGAACGGGTATATTTCAAATGCGGTCTTCCAGGTTACTGCTGAACCGGCACAATTTGCTGTATGCTGCAGCAAAAACAATTATACCTCATCAATTATCGAAAAGAGCGGAGCATTCTCCGTCTCTGTGCTTAAAAAGGATGTGGACCAGTCCCTTATATCGCTGTTCGGTTATAAAAGCGGTAAGGACCTGAACAAATTTGAAAACGTAGCTTATATTAAAGGTATTACCAGGTCGCCCATAGTCACTCAGGATTCTCTAGCATGGTTTGAATGCAGGGTAATACAGAAAATTGATGTTGGGACCCATATTCTTTTTACAGGAGAAATATTAAACAACAGCCTTCTTGAGGATGGGGAGCCTCTGACTTACTCATACTACAGGGAGGTTCGGAAGGGGAAGGCGCCGGTAAACGCCCCGACCTATATTAATCCTGAAAAGAACAAGGAGAAGAAAACAGCTGCAGAAAAGTATAAATGCCTTATATGCGGCTACATATATGATCCGGAAAAAGGTGATCCTGACGGGAAAGTAAATGCGGAAACGCCTTTCAGTGAACTGCCCGAAACCTGGCAGTGCCCTGTATGCGGAACGGATAAGGGAAACTTTGAAAGGATTTAACGGTCTTTTAAATAATTCAATTATACAAAAAAGGAGAACAATTTAATGGCATCAATAAAAGGGACTAAAACAGAACAGAATCTTTTAAAGGCATTTGCCGGTGAATCTCAGGCCAGGATGAGGTATAATTATTTCGCAAGCGCTGCGAAAAAAGAGGGGCTTGAACAGATAGCAGCAATGTTTGAAGAGACTGCGCTCAATGAAAAGGAACATGCAAAACTCTTCTTTAAATATCTTGAAGGGGGGATGGTTGAGATCACTGCTTCATACCCCGCAGGAGTTATAGGTAACACTCTTGAAAACCTGAAAGCTGCTGCAGACGGAGAACTTGAAGAGTGGGGAGAGCTTTATCCTGAATTCGCGAAAATTGCCGAGGAAGAGGGCTTTAAAGACGTGGCAGCCACATTCAAGCTGATTGCCACAGTGGAAAAGGCCCATGAAGCGCGCTACAGAAAACTCTACGATAATCTTATGAATGGAAAGATCTTCGAGAAAGACGGAAAGCAGATCTGGAAATGCAGAAACTGCGGATATATACATGAAGGGGAGAAGGCCCCCCAGCAGTGTCCTGCGTGTAAACATCCACAGGCATATTTTGAAATTAAGGAAACAAATTACTGATAAAAAACCTGTATTTTTACCACAACTTTTTTATGGCAAAAATGCTCTATTATCACCGCTGCCGCAGGCGGCGGTGATATATCTTTCTATATAAAAATTCTTCCATGAAGAAAAAACTTTATTTTGTTTAATTCAACTGAATCCGTTATTTTCTCCGGGCCGATTTTGAATTGACAGGTTGTATCTTTACTTTTATACTCTCTGAAAACGATGTTAAAGCCCCTGTCCTGATGAGGAAGAAAGATGGATAAAAGAGAATACCCCAGATACGACAAAGACCTTCAGGTTGATTACGCCTATCAGCAGAAAGTCCCAACAACAGAAGAACATGGAAGGATTCTCAACATAAGCCTTGGAGGGATTTATATGCTCTCAGGCTCAATTCTTGAAAAGGGGATGGAAATTACACTGACTTTCACAATCAATAAAAACAACAAAATGACTACACTAACCACTACCGGTTCTGTACTGAGATCAGGAAAAATTTCTGATGAACCGGAAATGTCACAAAAGTATGATATTAAGGCTCCTGAAAACAGATGCTTTGCCGTAATTAAATTTAACGCGCCTTTTATTGAGCTTTCATTTATGCTTCACTGAAACTGAAGAATCAGATCTCCCCAGTTGAATTTTTTTCCGATAAAAAGCTCAATACAGGAATCAACAACTCCCGGTTCATATTTCACACCCCTGTATTTCTTTATCTCCTCAAGAGCACTGTCCAGGCCGGGAGAAATTCTGTAGGGCCTGTTTGTCCCCATTGCCTCAACAACATCCGCAACACATAAAATTTTTGCCTCAAGCCTGATCTCATCCCCTTCAAGAGCGAAAGGATATCCGCTTCCATCTATCTTCTCATGGTGTTGAAGCACAATAGACGCAACAGGCCAGGGAAACTCTATATCTCTGAGAATATCAAATCCCCTCCTGGGATGTGTCCTGATTACGTTTAATTCCTCTTCAGGAAGCTCCCCCGGTTTTGTCAGAAATTCACTGGGTACATAAATTTTACCGATATCATGCAGAAGTCCCGCGACCCTTATTCCCTCAACTGTATGCTCATCAAGCCCCATGTTCGCGGCTATGGCACTTGCAAGCTTTGCAACTCTCTGCTGGTGGCCCGAGGTATACGGGTCCCTAAGCTCAAGGGCATATGTCAGTGAATTGACAGTCTGAAGAAAAAGCCTTTTAGCAAGATCCGAACTCTCGTTAAACTGTTTTGTCCTTATTGCCACTTTCTCCTCAAGCTCCCTGTTTATCATGTCCAGGTCCCGGTTCTTGTCTATAAGCTCATGCTGCAGAAGCTGTATCTCATTTCTGCTCTGCTGTAGAGAATGGTAAAAAAGCGTCTCATTGGTAACGTTCCTTATGACAACTATTGCGGGAAAACCCCTGTAGCTGTGACTGAGGAAATAGAGGTTAAAAAAAATATCAAACTCGCTGCTTCTGTTTATTCTTCTTATACTGAATTCCTTCTTCTCCCCTTTGATAACTCTCATTATCTCCGGTTCAAGGCCTATTGCCTCATTAAAAAAATCAGTAAGGTACACATCGCGCAGAGAGGGCTTTACAGAGAGGAAATCGCATATGCTGTCATTTTCAAAATGGAGAACCAGTTCACTGTCTATCATGCCGTAATAGAGACCGAACCTGTTAAAGAGCGACAGTGCGAAGCTGTTATTCATCTGGATTACCCCTTAAAATCAATTCAGCAAGGGATTTAAAAAGTTCATTAACATTCTCCCCGCTCCTGGCGCTTGTAAAAAAAACTTCAGGCGTCCCGCTGTTTTTTTCACTGAAAATACCGCTCTTCAGGTACGCCTCCCTGTCATCACCCTTTTTCAGCAGGTCAACCTTGTTCAGCGCAATTACAATTCCCGCCCCGCTGTTCATAGAGTGAATCATGTCAATATGACTTTTTATATTTTCAACCGAATCTCTCCGGTTAATGTCGGCAACAATTATTCCCCCGGACGCACCGCGGAGATATTCAGGTGATATTGCTGTAAACCTGTCGCTCCCGGCAATGTCCCAGAGGAGCATCGAGACTTCTCTTTTTTCCAGGGAGAGATCCTTTTTTGTAACTTTTACCCCTATTGTAGTAAGATAGGAATCGCTGAACTCATCATAAACAAAGCGGCGGACCAGGCTTGTTTTACCAACAGCAAAATCACCAAGCATCACAATCTTCCATTTATAACCATCTGTCATCAGCAGCTCCCTTTTATCTTTTTTACCTTACACTAATTTATATAAAAACCAAGGAGAAGGATATCATCCTCCTGCCTGTTCTCCCCCCTGAATAATATAACTTCATCAATCACCGATTTCACCGTTTCTTTTAAGGTTTTTTTTCGCGCCCGTTTAAAAAGCTCAAGAAGGGAATCGTCAAAGCCTATTATGCTGCCGTTTATGTCGGATGTTGACGGGATCCCGTCAGTATAGAGAAAGAGCATGTCCCCCGGATCCAGTTCAATTCTGAACTCATCAAATTTCTGTTCCTCAAAGATGCCTATGACAGCGTTGTTCCCTCCCGCAAAAAAAACCTCCCCGCTTCTTTTCATTATTACAGGATGGGGGTGACCGCCGTTGGCGAAACGGAATTCCATCTTCTCCCCGTGAACGATAGAACCGGCAATTGCTGAAAAAAAATAGAACATCGTATTTCCTTTGAAATACTCCCTGTTTATAAGGCTTAAATATTCCGAAGGGGCAATCCAGTTCCACTGATCAAGGTTTTCGGTAAAATACTTTATAAGAGAGAGAAAAAGCGCTGAAGCCACACCATGCCCTGTTATATCACAGACAAAGACCCCGGTAAAACCGTCAAAGGAGACTACCGAGTAGTAATCACCTCCTATCTGCTCAAGGGGGAGATATGAACATTCTATCTCAACCCCCTCTGTTTCAGGAAACTCCTTCTGGATCAGTGTATCAACAGCCTTCCTGGCAATGAGAAGGTTGTTTTCCATTATCTCAATCTTCTGGCTCAGGGCATTTTTACTTAAAGCAAGATCGGTCAGGGCGGTTCTCAGCTGCTCCTCCATTACTTTTCTTTCTGTTATATCAACAATCGCACTGACAATTACCCTGCTATTTATATCCGGGCCGAAAAAGATCGATTTACTGATCATCACATGCCTCTCTTCCCCTTTTCCGTCACTGATGCCTGCCTCATAACTCCTGATTCCGCCGGATTTCAAAAGCTCATCATCAAAGCGCAATAACTCCGCACCCCTAGCAGTTATAAAATTAATATCACTCCCTATTATATCCGATCTGCTTTTTGAGGTAAACTCCTCAAATCCCCTGTTGCAACCCAGGCAGATTCCTTTTGAATCCCTGTAGAAGATCGGGGCCGGTATTGTATCAAGAAGGGTATTTATGAACTCCTCCCTCTTTACAAGCTCAAGGTTTTTTAAAACCACCTCGTTTCTTCTCTGCTGAGCCTCCCGGAACGAAATGCTGTTTTCAGTAATATCCTCAACAACAACATACGAGTATCCGCTCCCTTTAATGTCTGAAAAAAAATGAAGGTTAAAAAAGATCTCCTCCCCGGCTGTCCTGTTTATCCTTCTTATCGATACGCTTTCCCTCTCACCCTTTATAACTTCAATAATTTCATTTTCAATCCCTATAACCTCGGGGAAAAGTTCCTGAAGCGATACTTCATTCTCCATGCAGATTCCGCATGCAAGGTATTCAACAAGCCTGCTGTCAGGAAATTTTACATTCAGGGAGAGATCCGTTACAGCGTAAAAAATTCCGAACCTGCTGCTTATAATGTTGCTTAATCCCCGTTCCATTTAATTAATCATTTTTTAGTGTAGGGAAGAGCATTATTCCTCTTCGGTCTGAAAATCCCGCGTACCTGGGATCAGCGGAAATCACATCGGGATTGAACCCGGTCAGATGGATTCTCTCTCTTTCAATTCCCAGGGACTCAAGGGAGGAGGCGACCCCCCTCATCCTCCCCTCCGCCAGCCTTTTATTTACTTCAAATCCCCCGGCCGGATCATTGAAAGCAATAATATCAAGATGTATCCCGGGATACCCCTTTACTATTTCGTATACTCTTCTGGCCTGAAGGTTCTGGCTGTTCCCCATCCTGTCAACGCCTGTGGGAAACTGGATGACAATCTTCTCAAGTTCCTGTCTTATAAGAAGAAGCTGGAGATCCTCGAATTTTTTCTCAAGTTCCAGAAAGTTTTTATGGTACTTTTCAGCTGTCCTGAAATCAGCGAGTACCGTTTTGTTTTCCACATCCTTAATCCCGGGAAGGGAGGATGCTATTTCCGCCAGGTTTTCTGAAACTTCAGGAGTGCTCACAAGCCCGGTAAGAAGCAACCTGCTCCCCTCCGCATCAGCCTTTACATCAAAGGAATACCTGGGAAGTTTATCCGCCTCAGCATAAAATTTCTTTTCAAGCCGGCAGTCATCTATTTCAGACTTTACGGCAAAACCTGCCAGCAGCAGTAAAGCAACCAGCAGAACTCCGACAGCGAACTTCAGTTTCCTGAAATTCCTGTTCACCCCCTGCCCCGGAACAATCACCATGTTTATCCTTGAAATAAAATTCTCCAGCATCGGGTTCATACCCTCAAGGCCGTACATAGATCCGTCAAATTTCTTCAGTTTCATTCTGAATGTTTCATGAATGTCACTGTCAAGGGATGCGCTCTCTGTTATGAAATCCATTCCCGGCGCCCCCTGCACAACATAGGCACTGTAGAAAAAAGGTGTCTCCTGGATTAGAATCCTGGAATCCCCGAACTCAATCCCGTTAAGGGAGGCCCCCCCCTCCTCCCCCTTCTTCTTTTTTTTAAAAGAGGTACGGACAAAATCCATTATGGCTGAAAGCATTGCCACAACAATATCCCTGTCGCTCTCCGCATCCCCATGCCTTGAAGCGTGCCCTATAAGGAGTGAACTTTTCTTTTCAATAACCAGCACCTCGTCAACAACGCATGCCAGGCTCTCCTTCAGTATCACCTCCCCGACGGGAAGACCTGTTCTGAAAGCTATATACCTGAAGCGCCACATCTTCCCGCTAAGAGCGGATTCAAGCCTGTCATTGACGTAATTTACAAGGGCGCGAAATGCCTCGGAGATCCTGGCGGCAATAAGCCTCCCCACAAGAGGAGAGATCCGTTCAAATAGATCACCCGAAGGAACATAGTCCATCCTTTTCATATATGAGACGTCCTCTTCGAGATGCTTGATCTTCCTGGCATTAACATAGGCAAGGACGATCTCCTCAATGGTCTCCTCTATTTCATTAAAGGATATATGTACGAATTTCCCGGCAGGTTTATAATCAATTATCCTGTACCTGTGAAGGGTATTAATGCTCTGGTAAACCTCCATTGATGAAAGGTCTGTAGCCTCTGCTATGAGGTTGTAGTGGGTCTTAATATCTGTTTTACTCTGGTTGGTCAGTTCAAGCAGCACACCAAGGACAACCGAGTCCTTCTCGTCCAGTGAGTGTTTCTTTACAAAATGCCGCAATATCGGATTATCAAATGTTATGCTCTTCTTAAGAATTGATACCTCTTTACCGATCTCTCCCTTTTTCATCCCGACCTTCCGGTTTAAAAAAATTTTGTAAAACTTCTCCTCAGGTATATTCAAATTTACACTTTAAAAGCAGGTGAGTCAAGTCATATCACTTCATTAAATTAATATACCTCCGGGCTTTAGCGCACCGGCACAGGAATTTCTTTGTTGACAAAAATAGTTTTGTATAAAACTATTTTTTTATTAACTTATAAAGAACAGGGAAAAATGATGACGATCAACAGTGATAATTTTCTTTACGCAATCTCAAAAATCCGGCAGAACCTTTTTTCCTTTCTTGAAAGAGAGATGGCAGAAAAAAAAATCAGCGACATATCCCCTTCAGACGGAGATATCCTCTTCGCAATCGACCGTAACGGCCCACTCTCCCTGCAGGAGCTTGCGGCACTGACAATGAAGGACAAGTCAACAGTATCATCGGTAGTAAAAAAACTCGAAAAAAAAGGCTACCTTACAAAAGAAAAGGGGGCGGAAGACGGGCGTCTTTTGAAAATTTCACTCACGCCCAGGGCCCTGAAAAGAAAAGCGGTACTCTGGAAAATATCTTTCTCGATGAATGAAAGGATCTTCACCGGACTGACTGACGAAGAGAAGACGAAACTTTTTGAAATTATGGAAAAAATTTACAAAAACCTTAAACCGGGAGAAAGTTATGATTGAAGTCAACGATTTCGGTAAAGTGACTCAGATCAGGCTTAGCAGGGAACTCAACGGAAACGCTGTTTACTGGGTATCATCCTATCTCGTTGACGGCCTCCTTATAGATACCGGGAGCGATCATACCTCGGATGAACTTGTTTCTTTCCTCAAAACGCGTAAAATAAAACAGGCCGTAAATACTCACTACCATGAAGATCACATAGGGGGTAACAAAAAAATCAGGGAAACCTTCGGGATAGATATCTATGCTCACAGGGATTCTGTTCCTCTGATAAATTCAAAACCGGAACTCTATCCATATCAGGAAATTGCATTCGGTTACCCTGAACCCTCTGAGGTGAAAATCATTCCGGATACAATTGAAACCGGTAAATATAAATTCAGGGTAATAGAGACCCCGGGCCACAGCAGGGGGCACGTGGTACTCATGGAGATGTCAGAAGGATGGTGCTTTTCAGGCGATATATTCGTCAGGGAAAACATTAAATATATCCGTCCCGAGGAGAATATCGGTGAACAGATTGAGTCTATGAAGATGCTCTACTCTCTACCCTCTGAAAAACTTGTTTTATTTACAGCAACAGGGAGAGTTATTGAGGATGGGAGAAAGTCCCTGAATGAATGTGTTGAAAATCTCAATGCACTGGGGAAAAAAGTCAGGGAGATGTCCGGAAAGGGAAAATCCCCTGAAGAGATAATGACAGCCCTTTTCGGAGGGGAACACTCTTTTTCGCAGTTAACCAACGGGCAGTTCTCAACACTTAACCTGGTTAAATCTATCCTTGAAGTCAGTCTTTAATTCTTAAATTATTTCAGGTAAAAAATACTCTGTTACCCCCGCCGCCTTCAGCGGCGGGGGTATATAATCTTTACTTTACTTTTAACGCCTGAATTAAAATTCAAAAATTATTACAGCCTTTAAATAAAATAATCCCCGCGATGCGGGGATTATTTTTTCTGTCAGATGAAAAATTTTTTTACTTACAGCTTATCAGTGAGTATCATTGGCCAGTTTGTATTTTTCTATAAAATAGAAAATTAAACTGAGAAGCATACCTGCAACAGTGGCAAGGGCCATACCCTTGAGCTGAACATGACCTATCTTAAGATAAGCGCCGCTTATACCAACGATAAAAACTACAGAAGTAAGTATAAGGTTTGATGCCCTGCTGTAATCAACTTTTTCATCAACAAGCATCCTGATACCTGAAGCTGCAATTACACCGAAAAGAAGGAGGCTTATTCCGCCCATTACAGGAACAGGGATAGACTGGATCAGGCCGGAAAGCTTTCCGATAAAAGCAAGAAATATAGAAATCACAGCCGCTCCGCCAATTACCCATACAGAGTAGACGCGTGTTATGGCCATAACGCCCATGTTCTCCCCGTATGTTGTTGTAGGAACAGAACCTGTAAAACCTGAAATTACTGTTGATATACCGTCACCCATAAGCGACCTGTGGAGGCCCGGATCCCTGGTAAGATCCCTCTCAACGATATTACCTGTTACGATAAGGTGACCTATATGTTCAGATACAACAACAAGGGCTGCCGGTAATATTACGATTATTGCATTTATATTGAATTTCGGAAAATAAAACTGCGGAACAGCAAGGATACCCGCTTTTGCCACAGGCTCAAAATTCACAAGATCCAGAGGGAGTGCAACACAGTAACCGACAATAATGGCAATAAGAATCGGTATAACAGCCAGAAAACCCCTGAGCATAACTGAACCGAAAACAGCCACTGCAAGTGTAACCATGGAGACAAGAACAGCCTTGCCGTTATAAACTCCCTGAGCATCAGGAATAATCCCAGACATTGATGCAGCAACTGTCCCAAGCTCAAGACCGATAAGTGCAACTATAGGGCCCATTGCTGCGGGAGGGAGAACAACCTTCAGCCACTCTATTCCGAAAAAGCCTATAATAAGAGCAACAAGAATAAATACACACCCCGAAGCTATAAATCCTCCGAGAACAAAACTGTAATTACCGTGCCACAATGCTTTGTCCGCGCCCAGTACAACAAACACCGGAGATATAAATGCGAAGCTGGAACCGAGAAAAGCAGGGGCTTTTCCCTTACATATAAATAGATAGATCAATGTTCCGATACCGTTCATAAGAAGAACAATAGCCGGATCAATCCCGAAAAGCGTCGGGACAAGAACAGACGCGCCGAACATAGCAAACAGGTGCTGAAGACTCAGCGGGAAACCTTCAAGCAGGCCCACCTTCTCCTCAACCTGAATAATTCTTCTGGCCATAAGAGACTCCTTTTTATTTTTTTATAGAGATGATTAATGGATTATTAACGGGGCGGAAAAAATGAAAAACCGGATGAAATATCCACCTTTCCACCCTGTAATAGATAAAACCTGTAAGAGGAGCAGTCAAGGTTTTTATGACATAATCCGCAAAATTATACCAGTTCTTAATATTTCAGAAGAAACAATTCTTTCAAATACTATAAAAACAAAAACTCTATTATTGCATTACCCTTCCGCATAAGGGGATTTTTCAACTGTTTACACCTATAAATTCCTTCAGCTCTTTCATAGGTATAGGCCGGCTTATCAGATAACCCTGGGCAATATCACACCCGGAATTTTTCAAAAATTCAAGCTGCGACTCCTTCTCAACGCCTTCAGCTACAACTTCGATCCCCACCCTGCGGGACATCGCAATTATCGATTCAGTAATATGGGCGTCATTCCTGTTGTTATCCAGTTCCCGGATAAAACTGGCATCAATTTTAAGAGTATGAATCGGCAGGTTTTTTAACTGGGAAAGGGAGGAGTAACCTGTACCGAAATCATCCAGTGTAATTGAGATCCCGGTTTCAAGAAGCATATACAGAATAGCCCTGCTCGCCTCTATATCTCTCATGATTGAAGTTTCAGTTATCTCAAGTTCAAACCATTCCGGCCTGAAGTTATATCTGGAAAGGGCATTGCTGATTACATCAGGAAGCCCCTTATAATGAAGGGACTTTGCTGAACAGTTAAGTGCAAGCCTGAGAGAAACCATCCCTGAATTAATTAGCTCCCCTGCCTCCCTCAGTGCCTTATGCATTACCAGGCGGTCAATTTCCGATATAAGGCCTATCTCCTCGGCAAGAGGTATAAATTCACCCGGGCTTACTATCCCGTGGGCATGTTTCCACCTCACCAGCCCCTCCATACCCATAATGCTGCCGCTTCTTATATCCAGCTTGGGCTGATAATAAACTTCGAAATTTGAATCATTAATGGCCTGCCTTAATTCATTCTCCAGTTTAAGCTTTCTGGCCACGCTTTCGTTAAGGGAGGGCTTGAAAAGAGCAAAGGTCTGCCTCCCCTCGTCCTTTGCCCTGTACATCGCAGCGTCCGCGTTCTTTATCAGGCTGTCAGACTCCTCGCCATCCTCGGGATACATTGCAATACCGATACTGGCCCCGACATGAAGGTTATTCCCCTTTATCTGGAAGGGTTCCCTGAATGCCTGAATAATCCTCCTTGAAAGAACAACCGAGGGTTTCTCATCGGAAATGTCCTCCACAAGAATTATGAACTCATCCCCGCCAAGCCGGGCAACGGTATCGTCATTTCTTGCAAGACGCCTCAGCCTGTCAGCCGCGTCTTTAAGAAGGATGTCCCCCACAGCATGCCCGAGGCTGTCGTTTATAACCTTGAAATTATCGAGATCGAGAAAAATCACACCAAACCTGTTTTTATGCCTTGCTGAATGGGCTATCGCCTTATCGATCCTGCTTTTGAGAAGAATCCTGTTGGGAAGACCGGTAAGGGCGTCATGATATGCCTGGTATTTAATCAGCTCCTCCTGCCTTTTGATATCGCTTATATCATGGAAAATGCCGACAAAATGCGTAATCTTTCCGGAAAGGTCCCTGATTGCGCTGATCGAAAGCCATTCAGGATAGGCCTTCCCGTCCTTATGCCTGTTCCATATTTCACTGGACCAGTGCCCTGTTGCAAGAAGGGCCTTCCACATCCCGTCAAAATAGAAGGAGTCGTGAAGGTCGGATTTCAATATCCTCGGGTTCTCCCCTTTGACCTCATCCTGAGTATATCCTGTAATACTTGTAAATGCCGGGTTTACGCTTAAAATTTTTGACTCCGCATCTGTTATAATTATTCCTTCCAGTGAGTACTCAAATATCTGGCGCATCAGTACCAGCTCCAGGTTAACGGTTGTCAGAGCCGATGTTCTCTCAGCAACCTTGACCTCAAGACTGCTGTTCGCTTTTACAAGCATATCAAGAATTGAATTAAAAGAACTCCCCAGTATCTGGAATTCATCGGTATTACCACCGGGAAGTCTCTTTGTAAAATCCCGGTTTCTTGTAATCTCGTCAGCCCGGAATGTGAGAAGCTCCATCGGGTTTAATACACTCTTTTTGAGAAAGAGAATAACAAGAACAACAAGGATAATTGATAAAGCGGCAACAAGGAGGAGAGTGAATTTAACGGTCTGAACCCCTATCCCTTTCATGTCCCGATGATGATTAAGGAGAGTCAATGCTACGGGATTCCCGCAAAGATCTTTAATAACTGAATATATCTTTATAACGTCCCTTTCTATTTCATATGAATATTTTATTTTACCGTCCCGTTTATTGTCAGGATAATCAGTAAATGAAATACCCGCTTGTTCAGGGGAAAAAATAGCAATATTAACTTTAAGCATAGATGAAATCCTCGCGACTTCATCACTGCTTAAAAACCTTCCCATAATTATTTTTCCATCAGGAGGGGCCTTCATAATACTGTCACTAACAGGCCTTGATGAAAGCATAATGTAACCGAGATATGTACTGACTATTCCCTTCTCCACTTTCAGATCTTTCTGCGAAAAAATTATACTGTTCATTGCAGTACCCTCTGCAGAAAGCCTGTTAAAATCGGCACTTTTATAATTATCAGGATTATAAATTGCCTTATAGATTATTTTTCCTTTAAGATTAACAAGACATATCAGATGAACCCTCTGTGTTTTCAGATAGGGAACGTTGAAATTGTCCCGCACATAACCCTTATCATATCTTTTTACAAAATTATATGTATCATCCCAGAAGGCGTAATCCTTACAGTAACTGTCAACCGCTTCAATCTCCCTGTGCAGAACACCCAGGACTCTTTCCATATCCTTTTCAGCATTCTGAATTTCGGTCTCCCTGAATTTCATGTTAATATACACCCATAACAGGGATGACATGAGAAACATCCCGGCCAGCATCAATAGCGAAATAGAGAGGAGTGTTTTTTTCGTAAGGCTCATTTCATTAATTCCCTGTTTAACCGGCCTGTAATTCAGGCTTAGTCAATCTAATCTGATAAATAAAACTTAATGCTGTTGAAGCCCAATTTCAATCAGCAGAAGAGTGAAAACAGCAAAAAACCTGATATTACTCCGACCGACTTCAAGGTCAGAATAAAGCCCTTCAGAGGGACGAACCTGTACATTCCGGCAGAAGTACCAGTTTTTTACTGATCCGGCGATCACAGACCTTTTCTGCAACTTGCTTCAGTTTAAAAACGGTAATATTAATTTCTTGAAAAATTATTTAATATAATAGGCAATAACACAAGACCTGAATAACAGGAGCACCGATGTCTGAAAAAAAGAAACCTGTGTTTGCATTCACCAGGAACAGCCCATACATGATAATTGACCTTGAAAAGATGGAAGACAGAAAAGGTAAGCCGCTGACACTACAGCCCGTTACCATGCTCTGCAGATACGGATTCTCGAAAAACAAACCGTTCTGTGACGGAAAACACCTGAGGAACAGATTTTCAGATGCATAATAAATATTCACTCAATGTAAACAAAATATCAAAACGGTTCGGAAGGCAGCTCCTGTTCAGGGACATCTCCTTTTCTCTCGTAACAGGGGACTCTTTTTTTATAACAGGGCCGAACGGTTCGGGTAAATCAACGATGCTCCAGATAGTTGCCGGCCTGCAGAAGAGCACCTCCGGGGACGTCTCCTTTTTCATGGATGAAAAAAAGATACCGGAAGATGAAAGGTTCAGGCACTTCGGATTCGCAAGCCCGGCAATGAACCCATATGATACTCTTACAGCCGTTGAAAATATAATGTTCGCCTCATCCGGCATAAAAAAAGAAAACATAGATGAGATGCTCAACCTCTTCGGCCTTTACCCCCACAGGGAAAAGCATGTGGGCATATACTCATCAGGAATGAAACAGAGACTCCGAATAATACTCTCAATGATCAATTCGCCGGGGATTCTCCTTCTTGATGAACCATCAAGCAACCTGGACTCAGAGGGGAAGGATATAGTCTTCTCTGCAATCGAAAAGCTAAGGGAGAAAACCCTGGTTATAATCGCCACGAATGAACATGATGAAATGAAACTTTGCCATAAGGGGATAGACATTGCAGAGCAGAATTATTAAAAACCTGAGAAAAGATTTTCTCATTGAGTTCAGAAACAGGTCGGCCCTGAACATAAGCTTCGCCTTCGCAGGGATAACAACCCTTTCTGTCAGCCTTGCATGCGGCGGCGCTTCACTCTCCTCCCAGGTCAATGCCGTGCTTCTCTGGGTTATAATTTTTTTCAGCGGTATGAGCGGACTCTCTCACATCTTCATAAGGGAGGAGGAGGAGAAGACAGCTCTTTTCCTCTCGCTATGTTCAGACCCGGAAAACATATACCTGTCCAAACTGCTCTTTAATATTATACTGTTCGCCTGCATTACAGCCCTTGTTACCCCTCTCTATCTTTTCTTCATGCAGGTGGTACCTGTGTACATACTATATTTTATATCCACTGTTGCAGCCGGAAGCCTTGCTGTATCATCAATAACAACAATCCTGGGCGCCATGGTGGCTAAAGCTGAATCACGGGGTTCTCTTTTCACTGTGATCTCATTCCCTGTGATGATACCCGTTCTCTGGATCTCAATTAAACTGACAGCTGACTCAATCGAAGGAGGAGCCCCGCCGGAAGTGAGGAGCATCCTTTTTTTACTTGCCTTTTCCGGAGTTATAATATCAGTCTCTTATCTCGTTTTTAAATTCATCTGGACGGAAAACTGAATGAACATATACAGGCTTGTTTTTATCTTCATGCCGGTTGTAATATACATGGCTTTAATATGGGCCCCTCCTGCGGCGATACTCGGTGACGCAAGCAGGATTCTCTATTTTCATGTTCCTGTTGCGTGGGTCTCCATTGTTGCATTCCTTGTCGCCGGCATAAATTCCATCATTCTCCTTGTTTCAGAAAAGAACAGGAGGGAGAGGGAGTTCATGGCTCACAACTCCGCTGTTGCGGGCATGGTCTTCATAATACTTGCACTGATAACAGGTTCAATCTGGGCTAAGCTCAGCTGGGGGAGCTACTGGAACTGGGACCCCAGGGAGACATCCATCGTTATTCTGATGCTCATATATATTGCTTACCTGAGCCTGTACTCATCCCTAAAAGATAACCCTAACAGGGGAAGCATAAGCGCCGTATATCTTATAATCGCAATGATAACAATGCCTTTCCTGGTTTTTATCATTCCCAGGATATACCCCTCCCTCCATCCCGATACGATTATCAACCAGGAGAGAAAAATACACCTTGAAGCTGCAATGAGGATAACCCTTTTCGCCTCAATTGTAACATTTACTCTCCTTTACGGCTATATATATAGACTGATGAACAGAATCAGCGCCCTCGAAATTAAAGCGGAGGAAAAACATTATGACATCTAATCCACTCATGACACTCATGACAGTGGTTATGATTATATGGATCGGCCTTGCCCTTTTTCTCTACAGGCTCGACAGGAGAGTATCAAAAATCGAGGAGGAGATGAATGAACCGTAAAAAGATAATAGTCTTTGTCTCCGCAGTTGTACTCCTCACGGCATCTGTAATCCTTATGAGCGACGACCTCTTCTCCCCCTATGTCTCCTTTGCATACGCGGAAAAACATCCGGGCAAATATGTGCAGATTATAGGTAAGAGGGCAAAAACAGACGCGGTCATTCATGATGAAAAAGGTTACTCCTTCTCAATAACAGACGATTCAGGCGCGGAGCTCAAAGTATATCACGCCGGAGTAAAACCGCTTAACTTTGAACATACTGAAAAGATCGTAGCTCTTGGAAAATTTTCAGGCGAAAATTCAATTTTCATGGCTGACAAGATACTGGTCAAATGCCCTTCAAAATACGAAAAGGAGGGGAAATAACATGAATACAGGGAGCATACTGCTCATAGCATCACTGATTCTTTCGATTGCCTCACTCTTTTTATTATGGAGAGAAAGGGAGGGTCAGGAGGCCCCATTAATTACCGCCGGAAGAATCTATTACATATCAGGAGCTCTTATATTTTTCGCTGTTCTGCTCCTCCTCAGCTCATTCATTAACAACGAATTTCAGTACGCCTACGTCTTTAACAACAGTGAAAGATCAATGGGTCTTATGTATAAAATCGCGGGCCTCTGGGCCGGGAACGAGGGGAGTTTTCTCATCTGGCTCATGTTACTGAATTTCTGCGGCCTTATTCTTGTTTATAAAAAGGACAAATCTGAAATACCTGTACTTGGAGCAGTTATACTGACCCAGATATTTATACTTGTTGTCCTTCTGATAAAAAACCCGTTCACCTTTGTATGGGATTATTTCCCCGGAGATATCGCCCCGGGAGAGATTCCAGGAGAAGGGTCCGGAATGAACCCTCTACTTATGGATCCCTGGATGGTGGTGCACCCCCCGGTACTTTTTTTAGGATACGCTTCATCAACTGTTATTTTCGGCTACGCCATTGCTGCATTAATCAGCAGAAAGTATGATGAATGGATCAGACCGGCCTATCCCTGGCTTCTTTTCAGTTCACTCACTCTCGGCATCGGGATATTCATGGGCGGCTACTGGGCCTATAAGGTTCTCGGCTGGGGGGGATACTGGGGCTGGGATCCAGTTGAAAACTCCTCTCTTATACCATGGCTTGTTTCAGTTGCACTTCTGCATGGATTAATTCTGCAGAAAAGAAAATCAATGGTTAAAAGGGGAAATATCGCCATGGCCCTGGCGTATTTCATACTTGTCATATACAGCACGTTTCTCACCAGAAGCGGTGTGCTTGCTGATTTTTCTGTTCACTCCTTCGGGAGATCGGATGTTACCCTCTATCTTATCGCCGGGATTGCCGCTTTTCTCGGAATATCTCTTTACCTTTTTATTAAAAGGTTCAGGGAAATCACCAGCAAAGAAGATGACTCCGGATTCTTCTCCTTTGAAACAATTCTTGCTTACGGAATTATCACCCTTGTAATATATGCCCTGATAATCTTTTTCGGCACTTCGCTCCCTTTATTTTCAGGAATGATGGAAAATCCCCTCTCTGTAACAGAAAAATTCTACAACAACCTGTCGATCCCCTTCGGGCTGATTATACTCGGTTTCATCATAACCTACATGTTTATATTAAGAAAATTCAGGCTGACCGAAATTTTAATCTGCGCCGCATTCGCGGTAACAGCAGGATTACTGATAAACATATTCTTTGAATTTTACCCGGTAGCGTATATTTTTACACTTCCATCTTTTTTTCTGATCTCTCAGATATCCCTCCATCTTTACAGAAACAGAAAACCTGCGGCCTTCCAGTCAGGCCTTGCCCATCTCGGTATAGCGGTTTTCATAATAGGAGTGATAACATCCGGATTCTATTCATGGACAGAGCAGAAAAAAATCATAACCGGAAAGAGCTCTGCCGCAGGCCCTGTCAGCATAACCCTGAAAGGTTTCACCGATGGTGAAAAATCCACTGTAGACGCCCTTATTCATAAAGGCAACCGAAGTACTGATGCCTCAATGTATTACTACATTGACAGTAAAACCCGGTCCCTTTACAGGGAACCCTTTATAATGACCGGAATTGCCGGGGACATCTACATAACACCGCAGCAGTATAATTTTTCCTCAGTAAACTACAGCACGGCACTCCTTCATGAGAAAGAGGAAAAAATGGTAAGCGGACTCCCTGTTAAATTCAACGGATTCATCACTAACAACATGGGTGCCCAGGGGATGATTATAAGGGCTGATATTCTCATTCAGGGGATGAAATACTTCCCTGCTGTAAGATTCAGCAAAGGGGAAAGCGAGCAGATAACACAGAATGTAAACGGCAGCCGTCTTCTAAGAATTGAGGGGATCGATGCTACACACAAAGTGGTGAAAATCTACCTTGAGCCGGAAAAGGGTTCTGTTGTTCCTCCCGATTTCGCCATATTCGATATATCGATGAAGAGGTTTATCTGGGTGGTATGGCTTGGCACGCTTCTTATGTCAGCCGGTTTTACAATTGCAATGGTAAGGGGATTAAAAAAAAGAAAGGCGGAGATTAAGACAGATTAACAGAAGCAGATTCGTGGCGGAGGAGTTTTTCCTTGATCTCCTCTCCCCCTGAAAAAAGACCCATGGAACCATCTGATCTTATCACCCTGTGACAGGGGATTATTACCGGGAACCTGTTCTTTGCCATCGTATTACCGGTAAAACGCCCCCCTCCGGGTATACCGCACCTGGCCGCAAGTTCACCGTAGGAGATCGTTTTCCCGGAACCGACTTTCACAAGCTCCCTGTATACATTGACTTCTTTTTCAGTAAAACCCTCCATATCAAGGACAATACTTCCAACCGGTGAAACCCCCTTCCTGACCATAATGTCTTTATAATTGAACCTGAAGATTACAGAAAACTTTTCGTCACTTTCGCCGCTGAAATAATTCTGAAGGTATTCTTTCATAAACTTTACCGGTGCAGAAGCCGGGGACTCCTCCGATACCCTGAAATTCCTCCCCCTGAAAAAACTTACCTCTTTCAGAAACAGATCATCAGAAACAATCCTGAACCTGAAACCGTTTATTTCGCAGAAATATTCATAAAGAAAGTCCCCGAAATAAATTTTATTTTTTTTCATCCAGAATCTTCCTGATTACAACTTCATCTCTCGTAATCTGATCAACAAGCTCCTGAGCTGATGGAAATTTCATCTCGTCCCTTATCCTGTCATAAAATTCAAGGGAAAGGTTCTCACCGTAAAGATCCCCGTTGAAATCGAAAATATTGACCTCAATGGTTTTCTCCTTTCCGTCAAAAGTCGGCGTCATTCCTATATTGAGCATCCCCTTTCTCTCCTCACCTGAAGGGAAAAACACTTTCACCGCATAAACACCGCCTGCTGGAATAATCTTATCAGGATTATCCGGAAGAATATTCGCCGTGGGGAACCCGAGCTTCTTTCCTCCCCTGCCGGCACCGTTCACGACTTTACCTGAAAGAGTATATCTTCTGCCCAGGAGCTTTTCCACCTTCTCCATATTGCCGTTGTCAATTTCTTCCCTGAGCAGGGTGGATGAAATAATTTCACTGTCGCACGACTCCTCGCCGATCTGCGTAATCTCAACGCCGGTCTCCTGAGACAGCCTGAGGAGGTAATCGATATTCCCCTCCCTGTTTTTGCCGAAAGCGTGGTCATAGCCTATAACAATCTCCCTGGCCTTCAGCCTCTCCACAAGGAGGCCGTTATAAAACTCATCAGCCGTCAGCTCTGAAAACTCTTTAGTAAATTCAAGCATTACTACATTGGCAACACCGAGCTCAAATAACGCTTTCTGCTTCTCCTCCACGGTTGTTATCAGCCGGCACACGGAGCCGGGATGAATAACAGTTCTGGGATGATTCCTGAATGTAATAACAAAGGGCTCACCCTTATGCTCGGCACTCTTTTTCAGCAGGGTTGATATTATCTTTCCATGCCCCACATGCACACCGTCAAAATTGCCTATTGTAACAACAGGATTTTTAAACTGGCCCGTATTTTCCGGAATTTCTGTATATACTTTCATATAATTCTTTATAATTTAAAATTTATGTTCATTTGATTAACACCCCTCTCCTTTTCAACGTTTTTTTATATTTATTTAATTTTGATAACCGGAACATTGATTTACCGCTGACCCTTCTGCCGATATTATTTAAAAGAGGGAGTTATAAACAGACTATGCACAGGTTTTATAAGACAACAGCCCTGATACTTCTTATTGTTTTGAATGCCCCGGCTGCCCGTCCCGGACTTTACGCCCGGAACAGTGAAGATATAACCGGAAACGGGAGCTATCCGAAATACAGGATATACCCGCAGGATGATATCCTTTTCTGCACAGGGGATGATATAGCGGGAAGGGAAAACAACAAAGCAGCTGTGCTGATGCAGGAGGGGAAATGGGACGAAGCAGCTTCGATACTTGAAAAGGCCATAATCCATGCCCCCCTTTTTTTTCCATTCCGCTATAACCTTGGAATATGCCTGCTCTACCTTAACAGGCTTGACCTCTCGCTCATGCACTTCACAAAGGCAATTCACCTCGTTCCCGGTTATTACAGGACATACCTGCAGGTGGGATATATATACAACAGGTGGGGAAAAGAGAGTGAAGCTCTCAGGTACTTCAGAAAGGCCCTGAAACTAAACCCGCGGGAACTCAATACATATATCCTTATGGGAGATATTCACTTTGACCGTAAACAGCTTTCAACAGCGAGAAAATATTATGAAGCCGCCCTCTCCCTGAACCATACATTTCCCAACGGACTGCTGGGACTGGCAAAAATTCATTTCATTAATGAAGAGTATGTTAAAGCCATTGTTCTTATTAAATCTGTCGATACAAAAGAAGATTATGACAAAGCTCTCCATTATTACTATGCGGAGTCTTCATACAAAACAGGAGATTACAAAACAGCGGCCGTTCAGTATGAAAAACTGCTGCAATATAAAAACGACCGTTTTTTTCTTATAAATTCAGCGCTCCTCATTAAGCACAAACTTGAACTCTCAAGAAGATTCGCCGAAAGATAAACTACTTTATCTGAAGCTTGGAGACCTCTACCCTGTAAAAATTATAAACATTATTAAGCATCTGCCTGACGTTTCTGTTAAGTTCCCTGTCCGTGGAACGCCTGTTCATGTAAATTTCAATTTCATCAAGCATGCCCTTCATCTTTATACCGACATTCTCCAGTTCTCCCGCAATAGCTATAGAGGTGGTCGACCTGTTGCCCGTACTGAGCATCTTTACCTGCGCATCGATCTGGGCCTTCAGCTCCTTTTGGTTTGCAATCCCCTCCTCCTTTACCCTCAGCATCTCAAAGACAATATCATTAAAATTCACAGGTGAAACCAGTTCATGGTGAAGCCTGTCCGAGAGTTTATTTGAATAAAGAAGTTCAGGAATCGGTGTAGTATAATATTTCTCCCTCAGGATCTCCTCGCTTTTTGAATCGAGAATAATGCAGTTAGCAAGAGGCATTGTGAGATTACAGTTAACACTCAATTTTAAAGGCTCAATAATTTCATCCCCTTTCACAGAAAAATTATCTGTCATAATATTGATACGAATAGACAACCGCCTGTCAAAGGTTACTGAACTGTTATACAATACTATATTTTTCAAAACAGAGTAACCGGCTTTAACGGCACTTTCTGTTTCATCAAAAAGCGCAGCCACATAACTGCTGTCCTTGTGGGATATAATACCGGAAAAACCTGTTATTGAAGGAAGTATCAGAGAATCAACATTCAGATAAAGCTCTATCATCTGAAAAAAATTCATTCCTGATGAAATTTTTTCAAAATTCTCAATAGTAACCAGAAGCACACTGCAGTCCCTCTTTTCAGGGCCGCTCTTCGGCCCCTCCTTCTGCTGGGCCGGACTTCCCTGGGGCAGCTCAAACTTGCGGAACATATTAACGATAAAGGTTTCCAGCTCTTTCAGGTCTTCCTGAGGGAGTTTTTCAAGAACATTGGTAATGTCCATGCTGATCCCGAACTCCTCCCTTAGAAGAGAGACAAGAAAAAAATAAAAATCAGGGGTCCGTATATCCCTCAGAATAGAAAGTATCTCACGCTGAATGCCCTTATTTTTGATTATAAGCATCTCCCTGATAGATCTGAAGGCGTCCTTGTTTCCCAGTCTGATAAGAATCATGCACGAAAAAATCCTTACCCTTATACCGGGATCTTTAAGATACTCCTGTACCATCCTCCCCAGGCTCTGCTTGTTATAATCGGTCCTGAAGGCCATTACTGAAGCTATCGATTTAACAATACTCTCCTTGACGCTCTGCTCAGTAAATTTTTTAAAAAGAGAATTGAGATATTCAATATCCTCTGTAAAGGCACAATGCCCTATACCTGTAATGGCGATCTGTTTTATCTTTAAATCAGGATTACTTTCTATTAATTCCTTAAAAATGCTCACTGCATTAATATTTGATTTAATATCCTGCATCGCAAGTATCGAGGCAATCCCGTATGTAATATTGCTGTCTGAAACAACATTATTTTTAAGGTACTCCACCAGGATATTGATCAGCCTCTTTTCAGTAAAAAGAGGCAGCAGCCTTACGGCAAGCTCCTGCTCTTCAGGGCTTCCCGCTGTCAGCATTATTTCAACTTCACTGAGCATGTAGGAGTAGTTCATACGGCACAGGGCATTTACCGCTGCTTCAAAAATTTCCCTGTCAGGGTATTTTTTCAGATAATTATAGATGAAGACAAGGGATTTTGCCGCGCCCTCTATTTTAAGAGAGCTGATTATATTGCACAGCCTGACTATCCTTGACTGCAGGTACCTCTTCTCAAAATTAACCGAATCTATTCTGGAAGCGCTGTTCTCCAGTGAAACCCTGTCCTCGTCAAGCATCAGGTCAAGAAGCTGGGACACTGCCTCCTTCTCATTGTCCCGCACAAACATTACCCAGTCTGAGATTATTGATATCATATCCCTGACACGATTTTTTCCCTCGTCATTAAAAGAGGTTACCAGCCTTCTTTTATGTTCAGGGTCAAGATTTTTCAGAACATACTGTCTAACCAGCCTGAAACTTTCAGAAAACGATTTTTCAACAACATCGGGAATCATAAATTCACGCCTGTATGTCTCAAAAAAATTCTCAAGAGTCGATGCTATATTTCCATACTGTTTGTCCCTGAAAAGTATATCTGTTCTTGAAACAGACCTCTCCGTGAAATACCTGGTGAAGATATCAACAATAAGTTCATTATATCTCTCGCTTTCAACACTCATTGAAATCAGGCTTCTGAATATTTTCTCAGGATTTCTGAGAGACGTAATGTTGCTGTATAGTGAATAAAGGGTCTGCTTCACCAGTTCCAGGTCCCTGGATTCAAGGGCCTTCATTACATATATCACGGCCTCCCTGTGATTACATGAAAGCATTGCATTAAGGTACGCTATTTTTACATATACCGGATAATCATCATACCTTGATGTGACTTTCCCGAGAAGGACCTTGATCTGGAGAAGGAGTTCATCTTCCGGAGTCAGGTTCTTAGGGGGAGTCCATTCGGATGATGAATAATCATCATCCTCTTCAACTGACTGGCTTAATGAAAGGTTTAAGTTATAAATAGAGAGAAAAACATGGTATGAAATGCGATCGTCATTTCTCTTAAGAAGATCCTCAAAAACAGCAGTATTATTAAAAACCGATATAGTATTTATTGCCCCGGCAAGAAGAAACTCCGGAGTGATCTGATCATTTATTAAAGAATTCAGGTATTCCAGAAGAGAACTACTCCCTGCACCGGCTTTTTTCAGGGTATTAAATGCCCTTGTTATGAGATATTCCTTCTGCCTTTCACTTCTGTTCTTTTCAATCAGATTGATTACAGGAGCCAGAACCTTTTCATCCCTGATTCCTGAAAGATAATTTAAAATAATTATATTCTCTTCATCCGGCAGATCTTTCTCCAGAAGCTGAATAAAAATATCTGTCAGGGAAGGGTCATCGAATCCGGACAGGACATTTAATGCACTGAAACGAAGATCCTCTCCTTTTTCAAATTCCCTAAGAAGAATATCCCTCCCCTGCTCAGATTTCACAAGTGCAAGAATTCTATGAAAAGCCTTACGTTCATAGGGTTCCAGCCTGAAATTTCTGCTTATTTCAAGTTTTATAGACTGAAGAAAATTTTTCTCATCGCTCAATTTTTTACACTCATTTCATATTTTAAGTAAAGAGTATACCCTTCCATGTTTTTAATCAAGCAAATATATATTAAAATATTTTTATAAACATAACCCGGGTTTACATACAGTTTTGCACATACATATAATAAAAATAATTGACTACAGCCCTTATAAAATATTAAATTCAATATCATGTTATTATCCTGAATCAGGATTAAATATCACACATTTTGAAAGGAGCCAAACAATGAAGAAGGGTTTAATACTGGCATTATCATTTGTTCTCCTCACGGTATTCGCTTCATGCGGGGGGGGGAAAAATGTTAAGGATGAAAACTCATCCGGCAAATCATCTAAAAATATGAACAGAGGTCAGGAAACCGGTTACGCCACAATTTTTGACAATGATACAGCCCTTGCAAGAGACAGGGCAACGGATGACGCTAAATCCAAACTCGTAAGAAAAGTACTCGGTGAAACAGTATCCGGAACAAGTATCATGGAAAACTATGAGCTTGTGGCCAATATTGTTGAGGCAAAATCATACGGTCTTGTTAAAAATGTTGAAATAATAAAAAAATGGCAGGAGGGGACAGAATACTTCGTAATTATCGAAGGTACTGTTGAACCTGCTGTTGTTGAAGACGCTATTGAAGATGCTCTTGAAAGATACGGCAGACCGAAGTTCATGGTTCTGATAAGCGAAAAATTTAACGGCAAGCAGAACATCCCCGGTTTTACAGAAACAGAAATGCTCATTCAGGAGATCATGGGCAACTCTGGCTTCCAGTTCGTTGATGCAGCAATGACCCAGGAACTGATGAAAAGAGAGAAAAGCAAAATGAAAAAAGCGGTTTCAGGTCAGGTATCTGATGACGTTCAGGATCTTCTCCTTGATGATGCCGGCGCCGAGGTTATTATTGTAGGAACAGCTGAAACGAAAGCTCAGGGAGCTGCCACTCTTCGCAGGATGGGTGCCACAGAAATGAAATCAAGGTCAGCCATAATCAGGATCAAGGCCATTGATGTCTACACCGGCAATATCCTCGCTTCAACAAGTAAACAGGCTCCAGGCCTTCACATTGAAGATGAAACTGCTTCCAAAAAAGCCATTGAAGCCGCCCTTAAACAGGTACTTGGAAAAATTGATGATAACGGTAAATTCCAGGCTGCCGGTTTTATGAAAACCATAATCAATAAATTCGTCAAAGCAGCAAATAAAAGAGAGATTAAAGTCCTCATCGCAGGCCTTGACGCAAAGGAACTCCGCGATTTCAGAAGCCAGGTATCAAACCGGGTAAGGGGCGTAAGCCAGGTTCTGGAGAAAGGACGATCTGGAAGAGCAGCAAGACTCGAAGTCCTCTTTGCAGGCAAAACAGGTGATTTCGAAGAGGAACTCTCTGCTAAAGCATCAAACATGGGGTTCGAAATTGATGTGAAATCATCAAGGCCCAACAAACTTGAAATTGTCGCAAAAAAAATAACACAGTAGCAACCTGAAAGATCATATATATAAAAAAGGCGTCCCGTTATGGGGCGCCTTTTTTATTTTCAGATAAAACGTCCTGTCATTTCCATCGCGGCATTGTCTATGGTGCCGTACATGCTCTTCATCCGATCTCTTAAATCTTCAAGCTGGGAAGTTTTTCTGTAATCCGCCAGAAAACGGATCTGACCCGTCCTTCTTCCCACAATAAAACACTCCTGATCATCCTCGCTCATACTGAGGAAAGAGTCAAACGGCTTTAAAACAGCTTCCCTCTCCTCAGGAAATTTTCCGTTTGCGTCTTCAATAAGATTCATCATATGATCACTCTGAACGAATGACGTAATCCCCTCAAGAAGTGAGATCATATATCGTATCTCCTCAACCTTCCCCTTTTCAGAAAGAGGGATCCACTCCCCGTCATCCATCATTCTTCTTAACTCTGTACCCTGAACAGGCGTAGTTGTCCTTATCCTTATGAATGACGGATTAATGGCGTTAAGGACCCTTGCCGTATCCTCGGCATTCTCATCTGTAAGAGCTTTACCACCTATACCGGGCATAAAGTACTCTGAAAGTTCAAAGCCGGCCTCAACAACCTTCCTGCCGGAACTGATATGTTCATCACCTGTAACACCTTTTTTTATCAGCTTAAGTACAGCATCTGAACCGGACTCCATACCTATATGAATCCTGTTAAGGCCTGCAGCCCTTATTTCTTTCATTTCATCAGGAGTTCTGGCGACCAGTGTTTTTGATCTGCTGTAACAGGTTATCCTTTCAATAGATGGAAACTTCTCCCTTATATACTTCAGAATCTCCACAAGATTTCCGGGTTTCATAACCATAGAATCAGCATCCTGCAGAAAAAGGCTCTTCATGCCGTAATGCATCCAGAATATCATCTGCTGAAGATAATACTGCGGAATGTTGTCTTCATTAAGAAGCAGCGACACCGTTCTTTCATCCAGCTGTCCGGTGCCATTCCGTGATATTCTTTCATAAACTTTCTCCGCTATGGCATACATTGAATCTATATCAGCTTTTATCTCCTCAACGCTCCTGAGCGAAAACTTCTGCCCCTTATAAACAGGGCAGAAGGCGCATTTATTCCAGGGACAGTTCCGTGTAATCCTCAAGAGGATGCTGTAAGCTTCGCTGGGGGGCCTTATCGGCCCAAGTTCAAATTCATACAAAAGTCATCCCTCCTCTTTTTCAGAATAAAAAATAAAACCGGAAATTATTAAGATTTTCAAGATAAGCCTTTGTTACCAGTTTTTTTTATTTTAAAATCTTAAACCTCGATCTAAAGGAAAGAATCTATATCATTTATGAAATAGTAAAGACTTTAAAACTTCTCTTTAAAATTAATTTGACATAGCCGTATTTAAAAAAAAAGGTGATTATTAGTTCCCTGTTAATAAATTTTACCGGACATAATTATACAGAAAAAACAGGGAACAGATTACTCTTAATAAACTTTCAGATAACCGGAATACGGAATATAACTATCAGGTGAAATAAATGGAAGACACAGGCAGTTTGATTAAGATCAGGATTGATAAAATCAATGAAATCAGGGAAAATTTCGGGGTAAACCCCTTCCCCTACAGATACGATGTCACTGACTACAGCAATGGTATAATTGAAAATTTTGATTCGATTTCAGAATCGGAAAAAAAGGTTTCAGTTGCCGGTCGTATAATGGCAATGAGAATTATGGGTAAAGCCAGCTTCTGCACAATACAGGACAGGGACGGCAGGATACAGACATATATTGCAGGCGATGCTATTGGTGAGCAGTCATACAGCATTTTTAAAAAACTCGATCTTGGCGACATTGTCGGTGTTAAAGGTATCGTAAAAAAAACAAAAAAGGGTGAGATTTCAGTATTCGCAGATGAGTTTACACTGCTGACAAAAAACATCCGCCCTCTCCCTGTTGTAAAAGAGAAAGACGGGGAAACCTTCGACCTCTTTGCGGATAAGGAGTTGAGATACAGAAACAGGCAGGTTGACCTCATTGTAACTCCGGGTGTGAAGGAAACCTTTTTAAAGAGAATACAGATAATAAAGAACATTAAAAGAATTCTGGACAGCAGGGACTTTCTTGAGGTTGAGACCCCTGTACTTCAGCCTGTTTACGGAGGAGCTGCAGCTTCACCCTTCACCTCTCACCACAACGCTCTTGATATAAATCTCTATCTCCGGATATCACTTGAGCCCTATCTTAAAAGGCTTATTGTGGGAGGATTTGACAGGGTATACGAAATTGGCAAGTGCTTCAGAAATGAGGGGATTGACCGCACACATAATCCTGAATTTACGATGCTTGAACTCTATCAGGCCTACGGAGATTACAACGACATGATGGCCCTGGCAGAGGAGCTTATTGTTGACACAACTGTAAAAATAAACGGCTCAACAAAGGTAAATTTTGACGGCAAAGAGATAGACCTTTCAACGCCCTGGAAAAAGATAAAAATGACTGACGCAATAAAGGAATATTCAGGTCTTGATGTAATGACCATGAGCGATAAGGAGTTAAAGGAAGAGGTAAAAAAACATGGCGGGGAACTTAAAGGTGATTATGTACGCGGCCTTGCCATAAATGAACTCTTTGAACTCCTCGTCGAGGACAAGCTCATCAATCCTACATTCGTTACCCATCAGCCCGTTGAGACAACACCTCTCTGTAAACCTGACATTGAAGATGAAAGGTTCCTGCAGAGATTTGAACTTTTCATAAACGGGACAGAATTTGCCAATGCCTACAGTGAATCAAACGACCCCGTTTTCCAGAGAAAGACTCTTTATGAACAGTCTCTGAGAAGAGAGGTGGATGAAGAGGCTCCGCCAATGGATGAAAATTTTGTACAGGCCATTGAAGCCGGTATGCCCCCTACAGGAGGAATGGGTATCGGTATAGACAGACTTGTAATGCTGCTTACAGGTGAAAGCTCAATAAGGGACATTCTATTATTCCCTACAATGAAGCCTGAATAAATCAATTCAAACAAAATATGAATTTTAGAAAAAACCGGAGTTTACCTCCGGTTTTTAATTTTATCAAGACAGTGATAAAAATGCCTTTTTGTAATATCCCTTATTTTTTCAGAGGAAATATTCTTTATCTGTCCCGGATTATTTACAAGATCCCTGTTTCCCGTATTTTCTGATACAAAAGTAATATAGTTCATTGCAGCCATTCTGTGAGGATTAAGACTGCCGTAATTAAGATAACTGAACATAACAGAAAGACCGAGATACGGATTGACATATATAGTACTGGAAAGCGAGATCTCCTCTCCCGTTATCTGATCGTAATTATTAAACCTGTTGTTCATAAATTTATGAGTCAGCTCATGAATCACGAACATTTTCCAGATTTCATCTTTAATAGACTGCCTCTCCTTAAATGCCATATTAAGACAGTATTTAATATCGTCAGTCACTTTTGAACCGACAAAAAACATTGTTTTAATATCCTTTCCATTAATTATATTTTTCGCAATGACATAATCATTATAGACCTCTTCAGGATTTATATAAATCATGTCATGATAGAAAGTGGAATTACTGGTTGAAAATTCATCATAATAGATATAAGGCTTTATGTAATACATCACTTCATTTGATTCAAAAAAAGGATGTTTAATATCAATTCTTACCTTTTCTCCGTATATACAGTAATCAAGGGTAAGCCTGGCCCCCTTGTATACCCCTTCCCTGTAAAATTTTAAAACAATACTGCGCTTAACAAGGCTGTTCTCTATTACTTTCAATCGTGAATCATCGAAACCGTCCGGCTCAAGAAAGACCCTGAGTATAAGCTCCGCCTCTCTCCGCAGCCTCTGATCCTGAATTGTTAACATATAATTTTTATAAGCCTTAATACTGAAGCCTTCATATGACATCTCTTTCATGGGAATGGTCCCCTTCTGTATAAGATTTACAAAATGAGGATTCTCATTGAAAAGAAGTACAATGTAGGCATAAAATTTTCCATTAACCGTCTTAATACTTGTCCCTCTGTACTTATATCTGTATTCCACAGGATATTCACTGCGAAATATTTCAGCTGACAGACCGGAAGATGAAAGGGAAATGATCAGGGAAAAAAATAAAATTAGAAAAGGTTTATATAAATTCTCTGAAGATATCATATAAATTTTCACTTATACATAGATCACATATTTTAATACAAAATTCACAAATGTATATAATATAATAATACCAAACAGTATAAGCATTGTCACAAAAAACTTTGGAAATCTGTATATTAACCTGTATATCGCAAGATTCCTGGCTTTCATTATAAAACCGAGGATTTTGTTAGTAGTTATATGCTTCACTTTTTTTTCACCTGCCTGAAGATTGGATTACTATATTTTCTAAACCAAAAAAAGTAAAATCATTTTTTATCATATTCAGCTGGTAAACCCCGCCATATAAAAACAATCAGAATTAAAAAAACTTGACTGTTACATCAACGGGAATTCTCCTGTTCTCCCGGAGAAAAAAAATGACTGAAATTCTTATTATAATGATAACCGGAATAACGGCGGGTATAATTCTGAAGAAAAGGAAAACCTTAATTGCCTCGGCGGAAAAACTTACCATGTGGGCAATCTACCTGCTGCTGTTTCTCCTTGGCCTCTCTGTCGGAACCAACGAGCAGGTCATAAAGAATTTCGGAGTCATCGGATTTCAGTCAGTTATTCTTACAATTTCCGGAATTGCCGGCAGTATAATCCTGGCATTTATTCTATACATTATAATGTTCAAAGATAAAGAGGATTAATGAGAGGAAGTATTATTATTGTTCTTTTTTTCTGCGCAGGGCTTTTAGCCGGCCTTAACGGATTTTCTCTTACCGGTATTACCTCAACAGATCCGAGCGTATACGCGCTCTACCTTCTGATGTTCCTCGTGGGTATAGGAATCGGCGCCGACAGTCATGTATGGTCCGTACTTAAAAGAATGAATTTTGAAATACTCCTTGTTCCTGTTATTATTATAATCGGAACACTGACCGGCACTGCAATCTGCTCAATTTTCTTTAATGATCTATCCCTCGCCGATTCTCTGGCAATAGGATCCGGTTTCGGTTATTACTCCCTTTCAAGTATAATTATATCAAAAATACGCAACGAGACGCTCGGTGTTATGGCCCTTATTTCTAATATTTCGCGGGAGATATTTACACTCATAGCCACTCCTCTCCTTGCCAGGTATTTCGGCAAACTGGCGCCCATAGCATCAGGAGGGGCAACATCAATGGACACAACTCTCCCTGTAATAGCAAAATTTTCAGGCAAAGAATATGCGGTAATTGCCGTATTCAGCGGAGTTGTGCTGACAATACTGGTTCCATTTATAATAACACTTATCTACAGAATTATCTGAGCCCTCTCCTGAACCTGTACCTGAGAACCAGACCGAACATATTAAGCAGAAGAACCAGTCCTATCAGGACTATTGCAGTACCATACTGCAGATGTCTTGTAGCCTGGATATGAGTACCTGCCGTGGCCATAACATATATATGATAAGGAAGAGCCATCACCTCGTTAAATACTGATACCGGAAGATCGGGCGTATAAAACGCCGCCGCCGTAAACATAATAGGGGCCGTTTCACCTGCAGCCCTGCCAAGAGAAAGCATTACACCAGTAAGAATACCGGGAAGCGCGCTGGGAAGAACTATTTTATATATAGTCTGCCATTTAGTTGCACCAAGAGAAACAGAAGCCTCTCTGTAGGTATCAGGTACAACCATAAGAGCTTCCTCTGTTGACCTGATAATAACAGGAAGATTGAGCAGCCCAAGGGTAAGAGAGCCGGCCAGAATAGAGGTGCCGAATCCGAGAAAAATAACAAATAGGCTGAGACCGAAAAGACCGAAAACAACTGAAGGAACACCCGCAAGATTGTTTATACCCATTCTTATAATTTTAACAAGGCGGGGATTTCCAGCGTATTCTGAAAGATACACTGCAGTAATTACACCAACAGGTATTGAGATAATCGAAGAACCTATCATAAGATAAAATGTACCGATAATGGCAGGAAAAATACCACCTTCTGTCATCTCATTCCGCGGTACCTCTGTAAGAAATTCCCAGGAAATAGCGGAAGCTCCTTTAAGAAAAATATAACCAAGTATAAAAATGAGAGCAGCAATAACTGTAAATGCAGAAACCCTTATCAGAAAAAATGCTGCTTTTTCCTCAACATTATATTTATTAAATCTTTTGCTCATTAACTTTAACCTAATTCGATTTAAACTTATATTTATTCGACAGATAATCCGCCACAATATTAAAAAGAAATGTTATCACAAAAAGAATAATACCGATAGCAAACAGCGCATTATAATGAATCCCCCCCACTTCCGCTTCTGCCATCTCAGCGGCAATATTTGAAGTAAGAGGCCTGACTGGATCAAAAACAGAATGAGGTATAAGGGTCGCTCCACCTGCGACCATCAGTACAACCATGGTCTCCCCTATAACCCTTGAGATACCCAGTATTATTGCTGTCCAGATTCCGGAAAGAGATGCGGGAAGGGTAACGTGAAATATAGTCTGCCATCTGTTGGCTCCCAGAGCGTACGACGCCTCTTTCAGGTTTACCGGTACTGATGATATTGCGTCTTCAGATATACTGGCAATTGTCGGAACAGCCATGAAAGCAAGCATGAGAGAAGCGTTAAACATATTAAGGCCAGAATCGATATTAAATTCATTAATAAGAAAAGGAGCAACCACTACCATCCCGAAAAAACCGATAACAACTGATGGAATCGATGCTATTATCTCAACAACAGGTTTTACTATCTCTCTGACCCTGCTTCCTGCAAGTTCCGCAAGATAAACTGCAACAGCAAGACTGAGAGGGATAGAAATTACTGATGCAAGAACTGTTACTGAAACAGAAGCCATGATAAGAGGAAAAACTCCGTATCTTGGATTTTCACTTGTGGGATACCATTCACTACCTGCAATGAAATCCGAAACGCTTATTTCAGTGAAGAGGGGCACACCTTCTCTAATAAGAAAAATCATTATCAGAAAGAGTATAAAGAGACATGAAAGCCCTACAACAAGGAAAAATTTTTCAATAAAAACATCAAACACAATACTGTTATACTTCATCCCGATCTTCAGACTTTTTATTTTAATTTTTTTTTCCGCAATTTCATTCACGACAACACCTGTATATAACGTATTTATTCTTTAACGTGAATAAAAGGGATATTTATTAAGAAATTATAAAGAAAATATTAATAAAAAATAATAATCATGCGAAACTATAGGGAAATATCCTGAATATAGAAAGGAACTGAAAAGAAACTCGGAGTTAATATAAATTTATTCTTTATTTTTTGAAATATTTTTTCTGTTTATAAGATCAAGAAGCGCATAAATTGATTTAAGATAGGGAACACCGACTCCGTATTTATCCGCAATTCTGACAGCATTTCCGAGAATTGCCTCAACCTCCATGGGACGGCCTGCCTCGAAATCAAGAAGCATACTCGTTTTATACGGAACCATTTTATATGTATCTTCAAGATTCTTTTTTATAAGATTTTCATCAACAGGATGACCGTCAGCAACCGACAGAGCATATACTTCCTTCATTATATTTTCAATAAATGATTCAGTAAGAGGATCAGCAAGCATCTCTTTTGTGCTTACCCCTCCCCCTATAACCGAAACAGGATTAAAAGGGGCATTCCAGAGAAGTTTTTTCCAGCGCGCAGAAATTATATCATCAGCTGTTTCAACAGGAGTCCCGGAGGCCTTAAACATCTCTTCAAGAAGCTTAACTTTACCGGAAACCCCGGACGGGAAAGAACCAATTACAACCCTTCCGTAATCCTGGTGATCTATAAGTCCGTATTCAACCCTCGAAACACAGACAAATGCCAGTGCACTTATTATTTCATTATCAGGAAACGCGTCAGTAACTTCCTTTTCAATATTAATCCCGTTTTGAAGAAGAACTATTGAAGTTGATGGTTTAACCGCATCTCTTATAATAGACACAACATCTATATCAGGCAAAACTTTTGTTGCTACAACCAGAAAATCCGCGGTATCATTGTACTCAGAGGCTTTCTTAAAAACAGAATCAGGTTTAAAATCAAAATCACCATTAATACTTTTTATTCTAATCCCCTTCTCTTTTACAATATTATAGTCAGACCTGCATACAGCTGAGACTGCTGCTCCTGCCTGGGAAAGTTTGCCTCCGTAAAAACTGCCTATAGCCCCTGTTCCGATTAAAAGAACCTTAATCCCGCTGTAGTTGTCCATTTTAACCATCCTTTAAAAAAAATAATTCCGGTAAAGTTAGTACCGGAATTTTTTCAGTAACATATAAAAGCACAATTATTTTTTATATGTCAACTTTAAGACCTAAATTAATAGATTGTGCCTTTATATACGAATCATGTTCCGTGTAGTCATACATGTATTCACCGAAAATCCTGAGAAAGGGGAAAACAGTGAATTCCACACCGGCACCGAACCCGTATCCCTTAAATTTTTCAGTGTCAGAATAATCTGCCACCTCCATCTTGTCATAAAATGAATAGGTCCCCCTTACATAAGGGTGTATTATCGGAAGGCCAAGAATCAGGTTCGCATCAAGACCCATTGTCTGCCTTGTGATATCCTCATCCGAATTTGTGATATCAATTTTAAGCTTGGAATACTGATAGTATGCTCCTACACCAAGCTCAAGCAAGGGAATAAGGGATGTATTATAATGGCCCTTAATTCCATATACCCCGCCTTTAGGATCATCATTATTGTCTTCAAGTTCACCCTTGAAAACATAGCCGCCCCATACCGCTGCATCAACAAGGGCAAAACTGTTAGTTGTGACAAAAAAAACAAATCCCAAAGCAATTATTGATACTTTGAAAAAATTTTTCACAGCAATCCTCCATGGATATTTGTTAAAAACCGGAGAAAAATCCCGGTTTCATATGAAAATTTATAAAACAATCGGAAAAAATCAATAGTAAATATAATTTATTTTTCCTGTCAATGTTTTATAATTTTCAGATTCCTTACTTTAAAACCTAAATTTCTATTTCAAATTCATTATTTCTTAACTTCTTTCAGGGAAGAGAGACTACGTTCCCCCATATCATTTATTCTGTTTCAACTTTTTAATAATTGAATACTTGACAGAAGATCCAATTTAACAGGAAATACAAAAAAAGGAATTAAAATGAAAATACTTCTTACAAACGATGACGGCATAAATGCAGAAGGACTTATAATTCTTGAAAGGGTCCTTTCCAAATATCATGAAACCTATATCATAGCTCCTGACAGGGAGAGGAGCGCATGCTCAAATATATTTACTATAAGGGATGAACTTATATTAACAAAAATCAGCAAAAACAGATTCTCAATAAACGGATACCCTGCAGACTGTGTAAGCATTGCCATGCATTCAGATTTTATACCTGAAATAGATCTTGTTATTTCCGGCATAAATCACGGCCCGAACCTGGGAGACGATGTTCATTTCTCCGGCACTGTCGCAGGAGCACGGACAGCCTTTATCTTCGGAAAACCTGGTATTGCTTTCTCAATAGACAGTTTTCACAAGGCTTCTCCAAACATGCCTGAAGCATCTGAATTTCTTGCTGAATATATAAAAAACACTCCTGTTTCACCTGACACATTTCTTAATATAAATTATCCCGATATACCATATTCAGAAACTTCAGGTATAAAATATACCTTTTTATCAAAAAGATACTACAGGGATTTATACATAAAAAGAGAAATCGCACCGAATCAAACAGCGGTTTCCCTTAATGGCGAAATAGAGACAGAATTTTCTGAGGGAAGTGACGATGATGCTATGAAAAGAGGATATATATCAATAACACCATTGACTATTGATTCAACTGACTATAAAAAAATTGATGAACTGTCTGAAAAACAGGGATACATCTACAGCCTCAGGGGGACCTGAAATTTAAATGGACGATTTAAACAGCTCAATCCAGTCAATTCTGAAATCTGCAGCAGGTAATCTCATCTCCTCTGATTATAATTCAGCTCTGGAAGAACTGAAAAAAGCAGAAGTAAAAGATAAAGATAATCCTGAAATACTATATAACCTTGGAATAACATATACCAGATTAGGCCTTTTTAAAACAGCACTTGATTACTTCAACAGGGTAGTATCCCTGGAAATCCGTTTTATTGATATACAGCATGTAAAAAAGAACCTTGCCTTCTGTCTTATCCATATGGAAAGATACGATGAAGCTATACAGTATCTCGACAGCGTACTTCAGGATTTTCCCTCAGATATACAGGCTCTGAATATGAAAGGTTATTCTCTGGAGAAATCCGGGAAAATTAACGATTCACTGAGAACTTACAGTGAAGTTTTTAAATATGATAAAACCAATATAAACACACTCAACTCAACAGCATACCTTATGGCAAAACAGGGAATAAACCTGGATAAAGCCCTGGAAATTGCCGCTTACATATACAGACGCGACAGAAATAATCCCGCATACAGGGACACTCTCGGTTATATCTATCTGAAATCAGGAAATTATGATCTGGCGGAAAAACATCTGAATGCAGCTTTAAACGAACTCCCCTTTAATACTGAAATAGCTGAACATATGAAAGAACTCAGGTCTAAAAAAGATATATAATCATTGTTTAATTGAAAAAATCTCTTTTTCAAGATAATAAAGAATCTCGTTTCTCAATTTCTGAAGGAGATCGTATTTCATGTTTCTCAGATAATAAAATTCAATTATCTTGCTCACCCTGTATATAAAATCAATAATCTCAGAATAAGACATTCTGTCAGGACCGAAATCCAGTAAACCGGCACTTTCAAAGTATAATTTATATTCCCTGAAAGCACCCCTTATCTCTTCATAGGAATCATATATATCTTTTGTTATTCTACCTTCTTCAAGTTTTGATTTCAGGGAATCGCTTATAAAATTAAGCCGGAAAAGCTTGCCGTCATTTTCATTATAATAATATTTTAAAAATGAATAATAAGAAGTAAGCTGTTTCTTATATTCAAAACCAGCTTTTACTATTTTATTAAATTCAGCTATTTTAACAACATGGTTCGATCCATCAAGATATTCCTTGACCGCGAATTCATTCATTCTCCAGCCCAACTGATTCGAACTTTTCTGAAATAAAGACTTTATTTCATCATTGTATTCGGAAAACTTCCCTACAAGTTTTTCAGTATTCCTGTACCCGGAAAGAATTTTAACAAAATCAGCTAGTATATTTTTAACGTCTTTCTCAAAAGTAAAATTCCGTTTATAAAAAAATCTGCTGTAAGAACCAAGAATATAATAAAAATCACTGACCGAACGTTTAGCAAGTGTAAGCATAAGATATTTAAAATTCAGAAGTTCCCCATCTATTTCAAGAATAAGGCTGTTAAGTGAATCTATGGTTTCATCAATCTCCTGTTCATCAACCGTTTTCTGCTGCATAACGGCTATAATTTTATTTTCTATATCAGTTATATAAAAAAGATAAAGACTTTCAAGTTTGAGTTCCCAGGATTTCTTTTTTTTAATATCATTCAGTCTAACTTTAATATCCTCATTCAATTTTGTTCCTTCAGCCGGGATATAGTTTTCCCAGTCTTCAGGAATTTTTAAAAATTTACCCAGAATATTTTTATCCTCATTCCTTATTACAAACCTGTAATAATTCATCTTTACCTGAAAAAACTTCTCTTCAAGTTCTCTTATATAAGATCTTCCCGAGTCCGGCATATCCTTAACCTGTTTTTTTAATTAATTGTGTTAAAAATCACCGTAAATGTTATTAAAAAATTATTAACAGGATTCACAATGATATTAACAGAATCTTTAAGTTATAAACATCTTATACCAATATTATCAATACATTTTCACTTTTTTAGAAATCCTATGACCATCATTTAATTAATTTGTTGCCAAAAACGCTTTCTAAAACTACATAATTAATCCGGTCATCTAACCGGAAATTTTTATACAAAAAATATCCAAATTAATCTTTTACAATATTTCTGCTTTAATGATTTTCCATTAAACAGTTTTTATAGAAAACTGATATTTAAAGATTTGTGAATTGAAATATTCATTTTTAAATGTATGATTTCGTGATAAAAGATATTATGGAAAGTTGTCGTATTTATAAACAATCTTATTAACAATTGTTGATAACATAATGAGGTATAATCTTGGCACAGGCTATATGGGATAATGTTCTTAAAAATCTCGAAAAAAGAATAAATAAACAGTCTTACGCAATGTGGCTTAAAGACACTGCCCCCCTCTCCATAGAGGGTGACATATTGAAAATAAAAGTCAAAGATGATGTTGCTGTAAGACATCTTCAGGATCAATATCAAAAGGATATAGAAAAGATACTGGAATCTGCAACAGGAAAAAAATATATCTGTGAATTTGTAACTGAATCTTCTATTCCCGATAAGAAGGAGCAGAATAATAATTCACCTTTTACCGGTATATCAACAACACCAAAAGTTGAAAATGAACGAATTTCACCTCTTAATGCCAACTATACATTCGAAAACTTTGTAGTAGGACCAAATAACCAGCTGGCTCACGCTGCAGCAAAATCAGTATCCAGATCTCCCGCAACACAGTTTAACCCCCTCTTTATCTACGGGGGAACAGGCCTTGGAAAAACCCACCTTATACAGGCAATAGGGCATAATATCCTTAAAGAACGCCCCTACCTGAAGGTACTTTATATATCAACAGAACAGTTTATTAATGAATTTATATATTCAATACAGACCAACACCCAGCAGAGTTTTAAAATAAAATACCGGAATGTTGATATTCTGTTGATAGATGACATTCAGTTTCTTGAAAAAAAAGAAGAGACCCAGAATGAGTTTTTCCATACATTCAACACTCTTTATGAAAACAAAAAGCAGATAGTTATATCAAGTGACAGGCCTCCAAAACAGATAGCCACTCTTGCTGACAGGCTCCGTACAAGATTTGAATGGGGCATGATAACAGATATACAGACTCCTAACCTTGAAACAAGGGAAGCAATTCTCAGAAATAAGGCCTCTAAAGAGACTATAGAAATATCAGACGAGGCTTTTAACTATATTGCCCGTAGAATTACATCAAGCATAAGGGCCCTGGAATCAGCTCTTGCAAACCTCAGAATGGTTTACGACATATACAGGGAGCCTATTACAGTAAGACACGTTAAGGAACACCTTAAACATCTCTTTGATGAAGAAACAAGTCGAAAAGTAACTCCAAACGATATTATATCAAAGGTTGCTGATATATACAGTATAAGTGTTGAAGATATAATATCAAAAAGCAGACAGAGTAAAGTTGTAACACCTCGCTTCGTTGCCATGTATCTGACAAGAAAACTTACTGATATGACAACAACCGATATAGGTAAACAGTTTGGAGACAGAGATCACTCAACAGTAGTAAATGCAATCAATAAAATTGAAGAAGATATGAAAAATAATTTCGAATTTAAAGAGCAGATAGAAGATCTGAAGGTGGAATTGCGCAGTTAATAAACTGTTAATTTCCTCTTAATAATCTGTTAAAATAATCTGATAAATCTTTGAAACTTATAAACAAATTAACAAAACAAAATTTTTTGAATTTAGATTGAAAAATATCAACATGGTTAATTATAATAAATTCCTGATTAAATCAGAAGTTTCAATCATTATTAACATATACAGTAAACTACAACTACTGCTAATTAATAATAAAAAATTAATATAATATATATAGTAGGAGTCACTGAATGAAAATTAATGTTAACAAGGATCTTTTACTGAAAGGTATAGGTATAGCTGATTCAGTAATATCTTCAAAAAATATAAACACAGTCCTGTCCAACTGCCTGTTTAATATTTCAAATGATCAGGTTGAAATAATCGGAACAGACAATGAAATGGCTATTAAAACAAAAATCGAAGCGGTATCAAATGGCAGTCTATCATTCACTGCAAACGGAAAAAAATTCTCAAGCATTGTGAAAGAACTCCCTGATGATGAAATTGTAATTAATATTAACGACTCCAATGTTATAGAAATTAAATCAGCAAACGTAAAAGGACATTATACTCTTTACGGTACAGCATCAGATGAATATCCTGAACTCCCTGAGATAAGTATGGATAATTCCATGGAACTGGATCAGGCCGTATTAAAAGAGATGATAAAAAAAGTAATATATGCGGCAGCAAACGATACAATAAAACCGGTTTTCAACAGTATTTATCTTGTCTCTGAAAATCCGGGATCAATAACAGCCATCGCTACTGATTCCCGAAGATTATCAATGATAACACGGAGTATAGATAGCGACATAATCGTAGGGGAAGGAATAATAATTCCGCTTAAAACTATAAATGAGGTCTTCAGACTTCTTAATAATACAGGTACCTGCAGAATATCCTTTGATAGTAATCAGTGTTATTTCAAAATTGATGATACTGAAATTATATCCAGAATTGTCGACGGCCAGTTTCCAAATTATAAACAGATTATACCTAAAGAATACAGCCTGAAGGCTGTTATAGAAACCACACGAATACTTGATTCTGTAAAAAGGGCAATGATATTTACACGGGAGCCTGCTTATAAAATAATAATGACTTTTAATAAGGATAATCTTAAAATCGAGGCAAATACTCCTGAACTTGGAAAAGCTGAAGAGGAGATTAATTTTGAATCGGACAGCAAAGAAAAAATTATTCTTGGGATTAACGCTCAGTTTCTTCTGGATACCCTTAAACAGGTAAATTCCTATTCATTCGTATGCGGTATAACGGGACAGATGAGTCCTGTAACAATTATACCAGAGGATGATAAAAACTATATATCTGTTATTATGCCTATACAGATAAAAACCGCATCTGAATAGTAATGATACTTCAGACTCTTAAACTTATGAATTTCAGAAACTACCAGTCTCTGGAAATCAGTTTTTCTCCTGATATTAATTTTATTACAGGAAATAACGGATCTGGTAAAACAAATATTATTGAAGCCGTTTCAGTAATATCAAACCTGAAATCTTTCAGAAATATATCAGATTCGCATATAGTAAAATGGGGAAACAAATCATATTACTGCAGCGGGGATATTGAAAAATCTGAATATGAAAAATTTGAAGTCGGTTTTTTTAATGACAGTGAAAAGATAAAAAAAAAAATTAAAATAGACGGCAGAGAGATTACCAGGGCTTCTGACTATTACGGCAAACTTCTCACAGTGGTTTTCAGCCCTTCTGACATAAATATAATTAACGGGGCTCCTGAAATACGCAGAAGGTATATTGATTCAGTTATATCTAAAATATATCCTGATTATATAGATGAGTTGAATGAATTCAGGTCTGTTTTAAATTCAAGAAATGTACTTCTGAAAAAAATAAGAGAAGGTCATTCTGACAGTAAGCAGCTGAATATATGGGACAGGCTTTTTGCTGATAAGGCATTTATAATATTTAAAAGACGTAAAGATTTTATTAAAATATTTAACGGTTATTTTAAGGATTCCTATTCCCTGATAAGCAGTGAACCAGAGTCACCTGAAATAAGGTATGCTTCTGCAAATTTTGAAAATGCTGATGAATTATACAGTTTTGTTCAGGCAAGGTTAAAAGAGGATATGAGAAAGGGGAATACCGGTACTGGTCCGCAGAGAGACGATTATATTTTTCATAACAGCTCTTTAGTAAATTTTAATAATTTTGCATCACAGGGACAGAGACGGACGGCATCTATATCTTTAAAACTTGCTGAATTTGAGATTATAAGACAGATAAAAGGTAAAAAAAGTATTATTCTGGTCGATGATATATTTTCAGAACTTGACGAAAAGAGACGTGGTAATATGATTGATCTACTGAGAGATAAAAACCAGATTATTTTTACCATGGTCACAACTGATTATATTAAGAGCGACATTCCAGGTGATATTAAAAGATTTTCTGTTGAAAGCGGAATAATACAAAATAATTGATCAGGAAAAAAATTTGAAATTCAGGTTTGGAGATAAAAGGAAAAAAAATACAGTTTCTTTCAGTAATCTGGTTTCTGATATTATTGATGATCTTGATTTAAATGAATCTTTTTTCATGGAAAGACTTAGAGAAAGGTGGCCTGAATATGTTGGCAACATTCTTTCAACTCATAGTTTTCCTGACAGGATATTCAGTAATATCCTGTTTATCAGAGTAGACCATTCCGTATATGCCAATGAGCTTTCTATGCATCAGGGTTTTATACTTAAAAAAGTAAAAGAGGATTTCGGTTCAGGTTATATTAATGCTATAAGGTTTGAAGTTAAGAAAAGCAGATGGAACAGGAATAAATAGTGTTTATTCATATTGGAAATAATGTCCTTATAAGTGACAGAAAATGCGTAGGCATATTTAATACTGAAACTTTAAAGAAATCGGATGTTAACAACTGGATGTTTGATAAATTCAGTGAAGATGAAAAGTCGATTGTCGTTGATATAAAAAATAGAATTACAGCAACCGGTGTAAGACCATTTACTGTTATTAAACGGGAATCTATTAATAATGATGAATTAGTATGGAGCAGAAAAGATGACTAAAAATTACAGTGCCAACAACATTCAGGTTCTTGAAGGACTTGAAGCTGTAAGAAAAAGACCTGCAATGTATATAGGTTCTACTGATGTTTACGGGCTTCATCACCTTGTATATGAGATAGTTGATAATGCGATAGACGAGGCCCTTGCAGGTCATTGTGATAATATAATCGTAACAATACATAAAGACAATTCCATAGAGGTGCTTGATAACGGAAGGGGGATTCCCGTAGATCCTCATCCTGTATATAAAAAATCAGCACTTGAAATTGTATTAACCAAGCTTCACGCAGGTGGTAAATTTAATAACGATACATATAAGGTATCAGGAGGTCTTCACGGAGTAGGTGTTTCAGTAGTTAATGCCCTTTCGAAGAAGATGACTGTTGAAGTGTTCAGGAATGGAAAAAAATATGTTCAGAGCTATGAGAGGGGCCTTCCGTTAAAGGATGTTAAAACTGTAGGGACTACAACAAACAAAGGCACAAGAGTTCTTTTCTGGCCTGACCCTGAAATATTTGATACTGTTGAATATAATTTTGACACTCTTTCAAAAAGATTGAGGGAACTTGCTTTTCTTAATGGAGGAATAAAAATAACCCTCAGGGACGAGAGGGAAATAAAAGATAAAACAGCTAAAGGAACTGAGCATATTTTTCAGTTCAAGGGTGGTATTGTTTCATTTGTTCAGTTTCTTAATGAAAATAAAACATCGGTAATTAAGAAACCTATATTTTTTCATACAGTTAAAGATAATATAGATGTTGAAGTTGCTATACAGTATATAGATTCATATAATGATAATGTTTATACATATGCCAATAATATTAATACCAAGGAGGGAGGAACTCACCTCATAGGATTCAGGTCTGCACTTACAAGGGTTATAAATGACAATCTGAAAAAAGGAAAATTTGATAAAAATATTACACAGCTTTCCGGTGATGATGTACGGGAGGGACTTGTCGCCATCATTAGCGTTAAAATACCGGAACCTCAATTTGAGGGTCAGACAAAAATGAAGCTTGGCAATAGTGAGGTTAAAGGCCTTGTCGAATCAGCGACTTTTGAAAACCTCTCATGGTATTTTGAAGAGAATCCACAGGATGCTAAAAAAATAATAGAAAAATGTATTCTCGGTGCAAGGGCGAGGATTGCAGCAAAGAAAGCAAGGGATCTTACAAGAAGGAAAAGTGCTCTTGAAAACGATACTCTCCCTGGAAAGCTTGCCGACTGTTCTGAACGGGATCCCTCAAAATGTGAAATATATATTGTTGAGGGAGATTCAGCTGGAGGTTCTGCTAAACAGGGAAGAGACAGAAATTTCCAGGCAATACTTCCTCTTAAGGGAAAGATTCTTAATGTCGAAAAATCAAGGCTTGATAAAATACTTTCGAATGATGAAATAAGAACTCTTATTACTGCTATTGGTACCGGGATAGGAGACAGTGAATTTGATCTATCCAAGGCTAGATATCATAAGATAGTCATAATGACAGATGCTGATGTGGATGGTGCCCATATCCGCACACTGCTTCTTACTTTTTTTTACAGGTATATGCCTGATCTGATAAGAAACGGTTATCTATATATAGCACAACCCCCTCTTTATAACATTAAATCAGGGAAAGAAGTGCATTATGTATATACTGATGATGAAAAGGATGCTCTTTTGAAAAAATTTAAAGAGCAGAAATATTCAATTCAGAGATATAAAGGTCTTGGAGAAATGAATCCTGACCAGCTCTGGGAGACTACCATGGATCCTGAAAAAAGGATAATGCTTCAGGTTCAGATTGATGATGATGTTGAAGCTGAAAAGATTTTTACAGTGCTTATGGGTGATGCTGTAGAACCAAGAAGAAGATTTATTGAAGATAATGCCCGTAACGTGCAGAATCTTGACCTTTAATATTATATTTACCGGAGATAAGAAGTGCCATCGAAAAAAGATAAATACAAGCCACAGAATAGCAGTGTAATTAATGTCGAAATAGAAGACCAGATGAAAGTTGCATATATTGATTATGCAATGAGCGTAATTGTAGGAAGGGCTCTTCCGGATGTAAGGGATGGGCTTAAACCTGTTCACAGGCGTATTCTACATGCCATGAACGAAAGAGCCTGGAGAAGCGACAGGCCATATGTAAAATCAGCGAAAATTGTCGGTGAAGTTATAGGTAATTATCATCCCCATGGTGATGCTGCTGTCTATGATACAATGGTCAGGATGGCCCAGGATTTTTCAATGAGAATGACTTTAATTGACGGCCAGGGCAACTTCGGATCTGTTGATGGAGATCCAGCTGCAGCTTACAGGTATACTGAAGCAAGAATGAACAAAATGGCAGAAGAACTGCTGCATGATATTGACAAGGAAACAGTTGATTTCACTCCGAACTTTGATGATACCAGGAAGGAACCGGTTGTACTTCCTGCAGCTTATCCTAATCTCCTGGTAAACGGCTCAGAAGGTATTGCTGTGGGGATGGCAACAAAGATTCCTCCTCACAACCTTGGAGAAGTAATAGATGCGACAGTTCACCTAATTGATAATCCTGATGCCACAATAAAGAATCTGATGAAATTTATAAAAGGTCCTGATTTTCCCACAGGTGCTTCAATTATGGGAAATGAGGGAATTGTTAAAGCCTATTCAACAGGGCGTGGAAGCGTTATTATACGTGGAAAATATAGTATTGAAGAGGGTAAGAAAGGAAGAGAGGAGATAATTATTACTGAAATACCTTTTCAGGTAAATAAGGCCAATCTTATAACACGAATCGCTGATCTTGTAAATGGCAAGATCATTGAAGGAATATCAGAATTAAGGGACGAATCTGACAGAAACGGTATGAGAATATATATCGGCCTGAAAAAAGATGCTAACAGCAATATTATTATAAATAAACTTCTTAAACATACGCCTCTTCAGACTTCTTTCGGAATCATACTTCTTGCTCTTGTTGAAGGAGTGCCGAAAATTCTGGATCTTAAAGGGCTTCTTTCTAATTATATTCTTCACAGGCGTGAAGTTGTTATAAGAAGAACTAAATATGATTTAAGAAAAGCAGAAGAGAGAGCTCATATTCTCGAAGGTCTGAAAATTGCCCTGGAAAATATAGATGAAGTTATTGCTATAATTAAAGGTTCTAAAACTCCGGATGAAGCTTCCGGTAAACTCATTAAAAAATTTCAACTTACGGAAATTCAGGCAAAAGCTATTCTTGAAATGAGACTGCAGAGACTTACAAGTCTTGAAGTTAAAAAGATAATAGATGAGTTAAAAGAACTCCAGAAACTTATAAGTGAGCTTAAAGCACTTTTGAAAAGTGAAGTAAAAATAAATAATCTTATTAAAACAGAACTTACGACAATAAGAGACAAATATTCTGATAAAAGAAAAACTGAAATATTACTTGGTGCCGCATCAAATACAGATTTTGATATAGAAGACCTCATTGCTGACGAGAGTATGGTTGTTTCAATAACAAATGACGGTTTTATCAGAAGAATGCCAATTGATACTTTTAAAAAACAGGGCCGTGGTGGTAAAGGTGTCATGGGGATGTCTTCCAAACGTGAAGATTTTATTAAAATGATGACCGTTGCTGCAACACATGATACTGTTTTTCTTTTTTCAAATAAAGGTAAGATTTTTGCGCTGAAGACATATGAAATTCCTCAATCTTCAAAAGCAAGCAGAGGTAAATCTCTCAAGGGAATAATAAACCTTGCATCAGGCGAGAACATAACAGCTATCTGTTCAATTAAAAGTTTTGATACTGATGATTATCTCTGCATGGCAACAAAATTCGGTATACTTAAAAAGACAGCTGTTGATGAATTTGTGAATGCAAAAAAAGGGGGAATTATCTGTGTAAATCTTAAAAAAGATGATGAACTCGTTGATGTTAAGGTTGTTGAAAAAGAGAGTGATATTGTAATAGCATCTAAAAAAGGCTCTCTTCTTCGTACAAATCTTCTTAAAATGCGATCTATGGGGCGTACTGCTGCCGGGATAATAGGGATGAGACTTGCCAGTGATGATTATATTATAGGAATGGATATAGTTAAATCAAATTCCTCCCTTTTTGTGATAACTGATAAAGGTTTTGGGAAAAGGGTTTCTTATAATAATTTTGTAAATAAGGGCCGTGGCGGCAAAGGAATGGCATATCTTAAGATAACTGATAAAAACGGTGATGCTGCAGGTATCAGATCTGTTATGATAAAGGATGAGATAATTATAACATCTCATTCAGGGATGACAATAAGATTACTTGCCGGTGATATTTCATCACAGGGGAGATCAACAGTGGGCATAAGACTTCTGGATCTGGGAGAAACAGATATAGTTTCAGATTTTGCAGTTATTTCGGATCATGAGGAATAGATAGGGTTTCTATATGAATAGAATGATTTTAATATTGGCCCTCGGTTTTTTACTGGCAAGTGTTTACTTTTTTTTCATACAAAAAGAGCTGTTTGCAGGTTCAATTACGATAATACTATGCATTGTCTTTAATCTGCTTTTTGCTATGCTCAATACTGTAAACACAACTGATAGGAAGTAATATTTCTTCAGGTTTACGATGAAACAGATAAAAAAATAATTTTTAAAATGATTAAATTATTTTTTATTGACTGAAAATAAAGATTTCTATTATATGTCTCATTAGAATTTATACAGAATAATTCCCGGTGATTATGGAGAGAGGGCAACACCTGTATCCATTCCGAACACAGAAGTTAAGCCTTTATTCGCCGATGGTACTGCACGGGTAGCTGTGTGGGAGAGCAGGAAGTCGCCGGGTTTACATATAAAAAAAGACATCTTAATGATGTCTTTTTTATTTTTTTAAACTTGTTTAAATAATAGTTTTTTTATTAAAAAAGCTGCCATCATGGCAGCTTTTTATCAAACTAATAATTTAATTTTATTTCCACTCAGCAGCAGAAACCTTCTTTTTCAAACCTTTAGCTTTTACTTCGTAAATTATTTCACAGTTATCTTCTTCATCAAAAGTAGCTTTTCTAACAGAGCCGCCTTTTACTATACCGGAAACTTCCTGTGCAATAGCTATACCTGTATTCTCGAAATCAGACATACCGGCAGCACCTTCGATTTTTGAACCTTTAAATTTTTCAAGAACCTGATATTGTGCGTTCAGTATAGCTGCTCTTTTTGCGCTTTCCCTTCTTGCGACTTTATTTTTCAGCTTGGAGTTTGGAACACCAGCAGCTGCAAGTCTGTATGTATTGTCATCTACCCAGCCTTCTGTGTTAAAAGATTCACCTTGTACTTGTCCGCCTATTTTACCTGTACAGGATGTGAAAGTAAACATAAGGCCCATTGCAAGAACGAGACTCATAGCAAACAACTTCTTCATGAGAAGAACCTCCTCGGTTTAAGTTAAATATTTTATACTCATGCTCGTTTTTTTCATGAGTTTATTAAGCATTTTTACAATAAAAAATAATTTTAAGCAAGTCAACCCAAAATTGCGATTTTTTATATTTAATTTTTATCTAGAATTGCTCATTTTAGAGTTTTTTTATTGTTTAGTTTTCAAATATGTCTTCTCTGAGTATAAAAATCAATAATATTGTATTTATGAGAAAATTGACAATAAACCAGTAAAACGATATAATTCCTATATTCAGCCAGTTATCTATCAGTTTTGAACCGAATCCGGCCAGAAATCCTGCTATAATATATCTGTAATATCTTGAGTAGATTGTTTCAATAATATCAGTGAAATTATTGTATATGGTGACTCGCGTCTCTTCAAAATACATAGCAAGTTTAGGACCTGAATAAAAGATAATTGCCGGCATGAGCGCTGAATTTATTATCCAGTTTGTAAAAAAAGAGAGAATAATTATTGCAATGAAAGCGGATAGAAGTACTATAACTGTAAGTCTGAAAAGAGGGTAGTTGCTTGAAATTTTATTAAGCATCTCTCCAAGCTGAGGTATAATATTACTTATATCATTACGTGTATATTCATTCTTTGAGATGAAAAGATTGAAATAATATGTAATAATAAAAGATAAAACTGAGTAAAAGAGCAGTATTAATAAAATTTCCAAGTTCAATTCAGACTCCTGAAGAAGAGATAAAGTTTGTTTTTGTTTGAAACAATATAATATATGTGATTGGAAAAAACTATCAAGGGGGATTAATTATGAGAATAATTTCAATTCTTGTTTTTTTTATTTTTCTGGTTGGGTGTACGGGTAAAGAAACAATTAAAGAACCGGATAATACCGTAAATGATAATAAAATTATAGAGACGGTTAAACCTGCAACCGGATGGACGGACAGGGATACCTATACGGTTTCTGTTATTGCCGAGGATATTGATAAAGCGAAACAGGCGGCAAAACATAAAATTCTTCAGGATATTGTTAAAGTCAGAATGATTAATGAAAGCAGATATACTGACATTACAAAGATAAGTGCAGAGTTTGATAAACCGTTAAAAGAAGGGAAGATTCTTTCTCAAAGAAATACAGCAAAAGGGATAGAAATATTTTTTCAGATAAAAGATTCCGGTCTCAGGGAAAAATTTGAAAAAAAATAATTCAACTCAGGATAATAACTTTTCTGCCATATATTGAAATTTTATCTTCACAGTAAAGTTTAACGCTTTCACTGAGTATCCGGTGTTCCTGTTCCAGTATTCTTGCTGAAAGCGTATCTTCGTTGTCATCTTTTTTTATTTCTACTGCTGCCTGTAGAATAATAGGCCCTGTGTCAGTACCTTCATCCATAAAATGTGTTGTGCATCCTGAGATTTTAACACCATGTTCCAGGGCCTGTTTCTGGGCATTTTTTCCGGCAAAGGAGGGGAGAAGTGACGGGTGGATATTAATGATTTGCATTTTGTATCTATTGATAAAAAGAGGAGTAAGAAGTCTCATATATCCGGAAGCAACAACGAGATCCGTATTATATTTTTCCAGGTATTTAATGATTTCTTTTTCATGATCTTCACGTGAATTAAAATTTTTAGGATCTATAAAAAAAGAATCAATACCAAGTCTGGCAGCTTTTTCTTTGCATTTTGCGTTAGCTTTGTCGGTTATAAGGACGCCGATGTCTGCGCAAATATTTCCTGATATAATATTTTCAGCTACTGCTGTGAAATTGGAGCCTCGTCCTGAAGCGAGAAAGGAGACGGTTTTTTTTTTATCAGATTTTATTTTCATATTATATTCTCATAGTGTTAAGTTTGTCGTCTTCAATAGCAGCAACTGTTTTTATTTCTTTGCTAGTTTTGTCAAAAGAAAATATAGATACGGTGTCTTCTCCTACAGCAGGTTTGCCATACCTTGATATTATTGAGAGAATTATATTAATATTTTTATCATCCATAATTCCTTTTACATAAACAGAGGGGCCTTTAAATTCAGGCCTGATTACTGAATCACCGGGAAGAATCAGTTTTTCGAGTTCAATTGATTCTTTTTCATTTCTTGCGACAATTATTTTTAGGTTTTTATTTATTCGGAGATGTCTCCCTATTGTCAGGAGATATAGATCGGTTTCTGTTATCTCTTTCTGAAATTCAAAAAGATCCCTGACTCGGATTGAATAGGATTTGTCAGTGAATAAACAGCCTCCTGCAGGGGCGGAATAATCATCAATGCCATAAAGCTTTGCAAGTTCCATCTGTCTTTTACGTCCTCTTCCTGAAATATCAAGAAGACTGTTTCTGTCAATTTTTCCTTCTAGTTCAGGAATCGTCGGTTCAAGAATTTTTGCTGACAGGGGCCTGAGAAGTCTTCCTTTTAAACCGCTGATTTTCTCAATATGAATCATTGTGTTCTTTTGCTGCGACATAGGCCGTTGGCCAACAACTTCGCCTGTTGCCACAAATTCAGCATTCATCTGGTTCATAAGATCAGCGGCTTTTTGCATAAAGAAAAGCTTACAGTCTATACATGGATTTATATGTTTTCCATAACCGTGAGGAGGGTTTTTAAGCATCTTTATATATTCTTTGCCACAGCGGTGAAAAATAAGTTTCAGTCCGTTTTTTTCAGCGAGTCTGGATGAATCAAGTTCTTCCGGATTCATATGTGGGGCATAATAGGGAAGGATGCAGTATAAACCGGTTATCTCTATTTCCTGTTCCATCAGTATTTTTGCAGCCAGTATACTGTCAAGACCTCCTGAGTAGAGGACAATTCCTTTTATTCGCGACATCAGATTTCACCATATTTTATAAGCTCAATATTGACTGTTTCTCCTGCGCTGATATGTTCTGCTTCTTCAGGAATATCAATAAGACAGTTTGCTCTGCTCATTGATGTTAAAATTCCTGAACTCTGTAACCCGGTAGATTTTACTGTAAATATGCCATTATTTAGAGAGAAAATTCCCCTTAAAAAATTTCTTCTCCCTTTTTGTTTGTTAAGATCTTCAGTTGTTATAGCCTGGATTACAGGATTATTAATTTTTCCGGAACCTGAAATTTTAAGAAGAGAGGGCTTTACAAATTTATTAAAGGAGACCATCGAAGAGACAGGGTTTCCCGGTAATCCGAAAAAAAGCCTGTCTCCTATGACTCCGAAAACTACAGGTTTTCCCGGTTTCATAAGTATTGATTTAATTTTAATTTCAACACCAAGCTTTTTTAATACATCAGGAATAAAATCATAACGACCCATTGAAACTCCGCCTGATGAAATAATAATATCATAATTCAAAAGTTCTTTGAACTTTTCCAGGACTTTATCTTTATCATCTCTGACGATTCCTGCGTAATGAGGATTTCCTCCATATTTTTTTACTTCTGAATATAGCACATATGCATTACTGTTATAAATTTTATCTCCCGGGTTTTCATTTCCCGGTTCAAGAATTTCATCTCCTGTTGATAGAATCGCAACTTCAGGTCTTTTCATTACAGGTACTTCTGCAAAATTCATAGATGCAAGAAGACCTATTTCGGCAGAGTCGATCTTTGTTCCTTTTGTTAAAACCTTTTCCCCTTTTTTAATATCCTCTCCTGCAAAGCGTACATGTTCATATCTGGCAAAGGCTTTTCTGATAATAACGGAATCGCCTTTTTCTTCTGTATTTTCAAATGGTATTATTACATCAGCACCATCCGGCACTGCTGCCCCCGTCATAATTCTGACAGCATATCCTGATTGTACAGGCTTGCCATTGCTCTCTCCTCCGGCTCGTATTTCGTGGTCTATTTTCAGGATTACCGGTCTGTCTTCTCCTGCTTTTTCTATGTCGCTGAAGAGTACAGCATAGCCATCCATGGACGAGTTATCTTTAGGGGGTACGTTAAAGGACGCTGTAATATCCTCAGCCAGAAACCTGTTGAATGCATCGAGCAGATTTACATTTTCTTTTTTAGTCTGTGGTTTAACTGATGAAAGAATAATTTCATAGGCTTCTTGAACAGGAATCATATAGTTTACCCGAATTTTTAGTTTATAAGGTTAAAAATGTAAAAAAAAATCCTCATGTAAAGTAAATTTTTTTATGATTTGAACTCTTTAAGTGTAACTTTATTTCTATAATTACTATAATATAGTTATTAAGGGTTTTTACTAATGTCGATTTATAGAGAGTAATAATATAAATTAACACTTTATTATTAGTATTTTCCTTGAAAAAAAAGAGTGAATTTATAAGCTTTGATAAAATAAAAAAAATTTAAAGAGGGAATATGAATACAACAACCGGTAACCAGAGCAAGTACAGAGAAAGGTATAACGATCATCAGTTTCTGTCAGAAAGCGTTCTTAATGATGAGAAAGAACAGGAATTTTTCAGGCAGATAAGGATAAGACTTAAAGAGGTAAGAAAGGAACTTAAAATTACCCAGAGAGAATTTGGTGAATCAGCAGGTATCGACCGAAGGTATGTCGCCAAGGTCGAATGTGGTTCACAGAACCCTTCATTTAAGTTTCTGAGAAGTGTTTCCATCAGGCATAAGATTTCATTAGACTGGCTGCTTTACGGGGTTGGTGAGAAATTTGTTAATGCCACTGAACACAATTACGGGAATGAACTTGTTACTTTTAAGAGACTTCTCGATAAAGGGTCACAGGAAGATATTGATGTTGTAATCAAGATGATCAATAAAATACTCAACTAAAAATGAAAAGGGGCTTTAAGCCCCTTTTTTTTTGCCTTTTCCGTAGAACGGAGGGTAATCTGTAATATCTCTGATTTCTTCATATAAAGGCTGCATTTTTTTATACATTTTCATATATACTTTATCAAAAAGCTCTCCATAAATTTCACTGTTTTTTCTATCCGGCTCAAAAGTTTCAGAGACACCTGTCATTGAGTTGACTGCACTTTTAAAATCACTGAAAGCTTTTATTCCCACTGCTGCATCAATAGCCGCTCCAAGCGCAGATGTTTCATATGTGTGCGGTTTTTCCGCAGGGAGATTGAATATATCCGCAGTGAGCTGCATTGCAGTTCTGCTCTGAGAACCGCCGCCTGAAACTCGCAGTTTTTCTATTTTAACTTTATTTCTTTTTTCTGTGCGTATGGCTCCCTCTTTAAGAGCATAGGAGAGACCTTCAAGTATTGCTCTGTATACATGTGCCCTTGTATGAACATCCCCAAATCCTATAATGGCCCCTTTTGCCTCGGGTCCCGGTACCTTCACTCCCGGTGACCAGAAGGGCTGAAGCATGAGCCCCATAGATCCGGGTGGAATGCTCCCCGCCATCTGATCCAGAAGAATTTCCGGCGATATCCCTTTCTTTTTCGCAAGAAGAACTTCATTTTGGGCGAATTCGTTTTTAAACCAGCTGACCATCCAGTATCCCCTGTAGATCATTACCTCTGTATTGTATGAACCCGGTACTGCACTGGGGTAGGGGGGGAGAAAAGGTATAATCTCAACATACTTGCTGTTTGTGGTTTCTATTGTAGCCGTTGTTCCAAAGCTGAGGCATGCAATATCCGGAGTGAGACATCCTGCACCGAGAACTTCGCATGCTTTGTCCGTTGCGGCAGCTATTACCGGAATGCCTTCCGGTATACCTGTCTCAGAAGATGCCTTTTTTGATATTCTCCCCATTGTTTCTGAAGATTTGACAAGGTTCGGCAGCTGTTCCTTTCTGATTGCGGGGAACATTTTCCATTTTATATCTTTCTCATCCGCCCATGTCTGTTTTTTAAAATCGAATGGGACATATCCAACCTGGTTTCCGGTTGAATCGGTAAGTTCACCTGTGAGTCTGTATGTTAAATAACCTGAAAGAAAAAGAAATTTATCTGTTTTTTCCCATAATTCAGGCTGATTCTGGGCAATCCAGTTTGCCTCACTTTCCATTATTGCATATATTACCGCTTCATAAAGGTTGAGCGCTTTTAAAGCTGTTTTGAAATATAGAGGAGGCCAGTTCCCCAGTTCAGCTTTTCTCCTGTCAAGCCATACTATTGCGGGCCTTAAAGGTTTCCCTTTAATGTCAAGGTTTATCATTGTATTCCGCTGTGTGGTTATGGTTACTGCTTTAATGGATTCATTTTTAACAGGAAGATCCCGGAATAATTTTTTTGAACTTTTAACAAGGTTTTTCCAGAAGTATTCGGGATCCTGTTCGGCCCAACCCGGACTCACTGAATAATAGGGTTCAATTTCTGTTTTAACTATTTTCAGGATATTACCACTGAAGTCGATTAATGCAAGGCGAATAGATTGTGTTCCGGCGTCTATGGAAAGGACTACGTCGGTGGATTTTTTTTTCCCAGCCATGAGGTTGCTCCTCTTTAGTGAGTGGTCTGAATTTTTTTTATCGCGGATTCGATGTTTTCAGATATAGAAATGTATTCAGTTAATCCTACAATATCCATAACCTTAAGAAGATGATCTGATAATCCTGTAAAGATGAATTCTCCATTAGATTCTTTATGGATATGTATTATTTTTATAAAGGATGAAATTCCTGATGAATTTATATAATTTGATTTGGAAAAATCAAAAATATATACTCTTGATCTGTTCTTTTTTTTAATTTCTGCGTAGGTTTCTTTCAGTAAACTGTCAGATTCAGACGTGATGTCTCCTTCCAGAAAGACAACAGGAATATCTTTTTCCAGGACCCATTTAATGTTGAAAGGATTCATATTCTAGTCTATTTTTTTCCCTTTAAGGCTTTATACGGGACATTATAATCCCCTTTTGCATTCCAGATTGTATAGCCGCTGCATCCGCTATCAACAGCTCCTTTAACCTGATCTATTATATAATCAGGTCCCCATGCCGGTGACATCAGGTTAAATCCCTGAATATATGGCCTGAGCAGCACTCCTCTGTTAACCATCTTCATGCTTCTGATTCCGCCATCTCTTACAATTCTGTATGGTCTTTCGTATCTGTTATATTTTTTATAATACCTTGACCCGAAATGTGATGGATAAACCATGGGGCATATTACATCAACCGTATGTGAAAGATCCTCTATATCCTGTCCGATCATATTGCCAAAATGATACCATGAATTAAAACCATAAATATCTACCGATACAGCAATAGTTAAAGATTGTTTAGCCTTTTTTAAAAAATCAATTAAAATTTCAGATTTATAGGTTTCTTTATCATTCTGAAATGAAAATTTACATAAATGAACAGGTCCGTCTGAAGGAAAACGTATATAGTCAAATTGTATTTCATCAAAACCGGCTTTTTCCAGTTCTCTGGCAAGATTAATATTATAGTTCTGAACAAAAACCGAATATGGGTCGACCCAGTATTCCCCTTCCGCACCGATCCAGGATCTGCCTGTTCTTATGTTTTTAATTGCGTACTTTCCTTTATACGCGTTGAACATTTTCTGATCTTTAAATGTTACAATACGGGCTATTGAATAGATTCCACCGGCTTTTAGTTTTTCAATAATCGATTTGAGATTTACCGGTCTTCGAATTGCTCGTATCTCTGCTGCCACCCGGTTTTCTGTGGGGAAATAGACATTTCCGAAATCATCTTTCATGTCTATAACGAAAGTGTCTATTTCACTTTCGGCGGCTATTTTAAGATATCTGTTAAGGTTTTTTCGAAGAGCCGGGACGCTGAGATATATTGCTTTTTTTTCAGACGCTGTTTTATCTGCAGATTTTATTACCGGATTATTAATCCATAATGATAATGCAGGTATCCGGTTTTTCTTATCTGTTATAATTGCGGAAAGAATGTCTTTCCTTTTCGATATTTTTTCCGCAGTGCGGTTGTATTCATTTAAGAAATCATCAATTAAACCTGCAGCTGTTTCGACTTTTTTCCAGTCTGAAAAATAGACTTTTCCATTAATACTTTTTATATCATATATTATTGAATCAAGACTTCTATTATCAGCTTTTTTTACAGAAGAAAATTTTCCGGAGTTTATGCTTTTTTTATATAAACCGCCGCCGAACTCAAATCCTGCGTATAAAGTTTTTTTGTCCGTAAATAAATATGAAACCTGCTCTGTGAATTTCATTGTTCCTGAATAGGGTTCTCCCGGAAGGCCATTGCCTGAAGATTTAAAGCTTCTCCCTGAAGATTCGAAAACGCCGTTGAATGATGTGCCGGCGTAGATTTTTTTTCCTGTAACAGCAAGGGCTGTAATATAATTTCTGCCGTTTAATCCTTTCATCGGAACTTCCAGCCATGTTTTTCCCTTATCAGGGCTTCTGTAAATAGTATGCTTGGTTGCCAGTACAAGGCTTTCACCGTTATCCGGGTCCACGGCAAAAGCGGAAATTTTTCTGTAGCCGGGGTTTTTGCTGTATATGCTCCTCCTCATGAATTTATCAGAGCTTATGTTGATCCATTTTTCATCTTCAAGCCTGAAGATCCCTGAAGAGAAAGTAGCAAGGTATATATCCTTTCCTCCACTGTAAAATCTGATAGCAGAGGTGTTGCCGGGCAGACCTTTATTAAACCGGCTCCATGATCGTCCGTCGTTTTCTGAAACAAGAATACCTTCTGAGGATGAAACCGCGAAAATTTTTCTTTCAGAATCCGGGGAGGAATTAAAAGGGGAAAAGAGCATAATCACCAAAAAGATAATTATTGCCGGTAATTCAAATCTGATGAACATTTTATGCTCCGAACTTTCTGTTGAACATCTCTTCATTCATAATAGTGTATGCGTAGCCCTGTTCTGTTAAAAAAAGCTGCCTGTTATGGGCAAATTTTTCCTCAACGGAATTAGACGTGATGATTGTATAGAAATAAGCGAAATTGTCCTCTTTTTTAGGGCGCAAAACTCTTCCGAGCCTCTGGGCCTCCTCCTGTCTTGAGCCGAATGTTCCTGAAATCTGTATTGCCACATTCGCATCAGGGAGATCAATAGAGAAGTTCGCTACCTTTGATACAATGAGATTTTTAATCTCACCTGTTTTAAATTTTCTGTAAAGTTCTTCTCTATCAGCCACAGGAGTGCTTCCGGTTATTAAGGGGAAGCCGAAAATTGCTTTGTACTCCTCCAGCTGGGAGATGTACTGTCCTATTATAATTATATTAGCATCAATGTGATGTGATAATATACTTTTAACAATATCGGTTTTTCTCGGGTTCTCAGAGGCTATACGAAATTTCTCCCTGTCCTTTGAAACGGAGTACTGGATCCTTTTCTCCTCGGGAAGATCAATACGTATCTCAGTACAGAGGGCAGTGGCGATCCAGTTTGATTTTTCCAGAAGTTTCCAGGGCATGTCATATTTCTTGGGCCCGATAAGGCTGAATACGTCAGACTCGAGTCCGTCCTCGCGTATAAGGGTTGCAGTAAGACCAAGCCTTCTTTTGCTCTGAATTTCTGATGTCATTCTGAAAACAGGGGCGGGGAGGAGGTGAACTTCGTCATATATTATCAGACCCCAGTTTTTTGAACTGAAGAGATCAAAATGTACAAATCCCTCCTTCTTGTTCTTTCTGTATGTGAGGATGTTATAGGTAGCAATCGTTATCGGTTTAATCTCCTTTTTATCTCCGGAGTATTCGCCGATCATATCCTCTGTTACCATGCTCCTGTTAACGAGTTCCTCTTTCCACTGCCTGAGGGCAACAGTATTTGTGACAAGTATGAGAGTGGCACTCTTAATGAGGCTCATTATTCCTATTCCCACAATTGTCTTTCCTGCACCGCATGGGAGAACAACAACGCCGCTCCCCCCTTCAGGTCCCCCTCCCTGATGGAAGGCATTTACGGCACTGATCTGGTAGTCTCTGAGCGTAACACCGATTCCGTCAACTCCTTCAGGCCTGATTTCCACATCAAAGGGATCGCCGTCATCATATCCTGCAAGATCCTCTACGGGAAACCCTATTTTTATAAGGGCCTGCTTTATATGACCCCTGAACAGTTTTTTTACTGTAAGACTGTTCTCGTCAGGTCTTTCAATAATGTAGTTCTGGAATTTTTTATTATAAAGTATTTCATTTATAAGGACAGGATCTGATGAAACAAGTGTCAGTTCATCATTATGCATAACAAGCTTCAGCATCCCGTACCGTTTCATCTGTTCCGTAATAGTTGTATGCACAGTGGCAGGTATGTCATATTTCGAGTATGTCTCAAGGCTTGAGATTATATCCTCTAAATTCAGGCCTGATGCAGCGGCATTCCATAGTGATAATGGCGTTATTCTGTAGGTATGGATATGCTCTGGACTCTTTTCCAGCTCTGAAAAGCGTGAAATTGAATTTCGTGCCTCTTCAAATACTGGATTGTCAACTTCCACCAGGAGGGTGTTATCGCTTTGTACTATTACCGGTTTTGTCATTTTAGATTCTTAAAAGATTACGATATAAATTATGATTTAAACTATTTGTCAATAATAAAAAGGTAGATACCGGAATACTCAGTAAATCCGGAAATTTTATCTTTCAGTTAATAGTTCCTTTATTGTATAAATATTTTTCAGTTTCAATAATAGCATGAAATTCTTCAAGCGGATTATCATATTCATAAAGTTCTACTCCCAGAGGAAGTTCAGCTTCAGACGGCACTTCTATAATTGTGCCGGCAAAATAAACACTCTGAACAAAAAGCTGCAACAGGGCCCCGTGACCGCTGTCTGTAAGTTCAATCTCCTTCAACGATTCCATATTATATCCTTTATTTGATGAAAGGGGATCGGTTATGTCAAGCCCTGTAACGCTGTTCAGTTCAGCAGCAATTACCTCATATACCTCTATTAGTTCCCTGTTGTTTTTATCAAGGTTAAAATTTTCCAGCATTCTGCTGCATGTTACCATGTCATAACCGTATTTAAGGTTATTCATAATCAGTGGAACGTCTTTGATCATCCCCTGTGTTGAAGGATCAAGGGTTATCAGGTATTTATACCCCATATCTTTGGCAAAACAGAATGCCGAGTCTATACTGGTCCCGTAGCCAAGGGGAGCTTCATGAATAATGCATTTGGCAAATTTGTAATCGCTAATCTCTTCGATAATATCGTACTCGGACCCGTCATCCACTATAAGCAGATCCACATCATCAACATTCTGTATCTCAGGGATTGCCTTTTTAATGAATTCTATGTTGTTGTCTGAGATAATACATATAAGGAAGTCTTTCATTTCCGCTCCATTTATCCGTTTATTGCAAGTTAATTATTATATACAGATGAATCAATAATGTTTTGTCTGCATTTTAAAGTTATAATCTGTTCAGGAATTATTATTAATCAGGTTTTATTTTTGACAATTATATTCTAATTAATTGAAAATGTATTTTTATAACAGTATTTATTCCTTAATCTATTTAAAATAAAAAATGTTCTATTACCCCCGCCGCCGAAGGCGGCGGGGTATATAATTTTTTTTACTCTAAAATATATATTCAGGAATTATTACTGATTTTATAAATATAAAGTAATCAAAAGGGGAAAATCATGTCTATACTAATAAAAGATATTCAGAGAAATTCCAATGAAATCATAAGAATTGAGGTTTCAGAATTCAAAGGGAAAGAGCTTATAAATATCCGTATATGGTATGTTGCGGGGAGGGATATGGACGGTAACGATGTCTATAAGCCGACCCAGAAAGGTGTAGCACTTAATATCTCTGAATTCAGTGAATTGCGTGATGGAATACTGAAGCTTGAGGAGTATATAAAAGACAAGGCAGGAGATGCTGTTCCTGAGCAGCCCGCTCCAGTTCATAAAGCTGATTACTCTGAAGGGATTCCTGATCAGGAGGAGGAAAAGGCCGATGAGGATGAAAACAGTTAGATTTCAGGTTCTATTATTCCGTCCTCAAAAAGGCCCAGTATTATTCTGACGCATTCATTCCTGGCGCGATTGACCTGAACTTCATCATGAAGAATATCAGGATTAATCGTGCCTGAAATTACACCTTTAATAAGTGCTGATGCCGGATAGCTTATATTTTCTGTTACTTTATCCTGCAGTTTTCTGTTACTCTGCTTCAATGCTGTTGAAAGGATAAACCATCCTGTTTGCCTGAGAATAATCTCGAAGTCTTTTTTCTCCTGTATTGATGATATAAGTAATGAAAAATGTTCGTTGCCGGATCTGAATAAAGAGACAAGGAGTGCCCTGTATTTTTTTATAAATTCAATTCTCGCATCTGTAATATCGGATCTGTATTTACAGGCATAGCTGCTGAAAATTTCATCAATCCTTTCCGGTGTGAAAAATTTATCAAAGAACCGGTATTTTTCATGAGTATAATCGCTGAATGCATCTCTGATAATATTGTCATCACATTTAAGCAGGGTTTTATAGAGAAGATTTTTTCCGGAAATCTCTTCAATCCATAAATCCCACCCCTTCCTGAAATAAAGTTCGTAATCTGAAATTTTTTTTACCAGATCCGAGAGAATCCTGAAATTCTCGGAAAACCTGTTCTCCCCCTTTTTTAAAACCTGTCCAAGGCTCTCTTCAACCGAGTATATTCCGCAGGATATATCCTCCCTCGTTACTTTTCCCCTGTATTTATCGAGTTCCTCCCTGAGGCTGGCCTGACCGTTTTTTGAAAGAGAATTTTTTATTTTCAGTGAATTTTCCGGAAAGCCGTTTATCAGTAGTACAAGCTGGTAATCAGACAGTTCATTCTTTCTTTTCATTATCTCGAATATTTCTGATAGTTCTTTACTATCCAGTTTTTCAAGGAGTACCCTGATTGAAGGTACCAGGATTCCCGGTTTTTTGAAAAAGAGAGTTAATGTTTCAGCAATATTAAAGTCCGGCAGGGTTGTATCAAGGGAGGGGATTAGAATATTGAAAAACCTGGGATCGAGGTCTACGGTGATAATGATTTCACCGGAATCTTTTCTTAAGGCAATTGTGTACTGATAAAGATGTTGTTTTTCTTCATTGCCGGATAAAGCTTCGGTTATTTCAGCTCCCCGAATCTCCCTTCCCGATATCACCTGCAGAATAAACGCGGTGTCTTTTGCTGATTTGTTCAGCGCCTGGTATATCTTCTCTTTATTAATACCGGAGGCTCCAGATATTGAGATCTGGATATTGATTGTCTCTTTAAGTCTTCTGATTTTAAGTATATAATCTGCGATGCAACGGCTTCGCGCAGGCTCTATTGATGAGTAGGAGGGGTGAAATTTTAATCTGCTGAAATAAGCGGATATTCCGGGGAAAATTAATTCAGTTATAATCCTGGAGAGAATGAAAGGGGAATCCATTTCAGAATTCGATATTCAGGAAAGCTATATCATCATTAACAGGAGTCTTCTCAATGAACAGGTTCACGCTGTTAATCAGTTCATGACAGAAATCCTCCCCTTTAATGTCTTTTTTCTCTTTTATAAACCTGGCAAGGCGTGATTCGCCGAACTCATCGCCGCTGCTGTTTTTTGCTTCCGTGATTCCGTCAGTATAAATGAAAAGCCTGTCCCCTTTAGCCACATTGACGCATTTCTGTTCATAGTCGCTTTCATCAGATATCCCGATAAACCATCCGAATGAATCAAGGGCAAGGACCTGCCCTTTACTTTCCCTGTAGAATAACGCCCTTGTATGTCCTGCATTGGTATAGGTGAGCCTGCCGGTACTCCTGTCGTAAATGAGATAAAAGGCTGTAACATACTGGGTGTCGAGAAGGGTCCCTTTCAGCTCCCTGTTTATCTCTTTCATAAGGAGAGATGTTTCTGAAAATTTAGGCGCGGATATGCTGAAGAGCATCTTGGCCATTGTCATTGTGAGAGCTGCGGGGATGCCGTGTCCCGTAACATCCGCTATTACAAAGGCTGATCGGTTTTTATCGATCTTATAACAGTCAAAGAAATCCCCTCCTATATCCTCTATTGGCTTGTAGACTCCGCTCACTGAAGGGTAATCTATATAGCTGAAATCACTGGGTACAATAAATCGCTGGATTTTTTTTGCTGCCTCAAGCTCACGTTTTATAAGCATGTTCTTTTCATAAAGTTCGGCATTTGCATTTTTAAGGCGGAGGAGGGAGAATACCCTTGCTATCAGTTCCTGCTCATTAAGGGGTTTCACCAGGTAATCATCTGCGCCTGTGCTGAGGCCCTTTATCTTAGAATTAAGGTCATCAAGCGCTGTCATAAGTATTACAGGTGTAAACTGCTCCCTTGAGTCCTTGCTGAACTCCTTCAGGAAACCGAACCCGTCCATTTCAGGCATTATTATATCAAGGAGGATCAGGTCGTACTGCCTCTCTTCGAGCATTTCTAGGCCCTTAATACCGTTTTCAGCCTCATCAACTGCTATGTTCAGGGGGGAGAGAATTTTAACGATAAAAGCCCTGTTCAGCCTGCTGTCGTCAATACAGAGGATTCGATACTTTTTATTTACAAGGTTTTTTATCATTGTTAAATTTCTGTATTATCTTATTTTTTGTACCGCAATCTGCTTCTTTTAATCATTCGTAAATTTCAGTTTAGGATAGAATGGGAACAGATAAATTTCAACTCAGTTTTATTTTTTAGCGGATAATAATGAAAATACTTTTTATACAGCTTCCTCTGCAGGACCACTCCCACGGATATATTAACGGGAATATTGAATACGCTCCTGCCGCGGTTTCAGGTTTTATCTCCCGCAGGTTTCCCTCTGTCTCATGTGAAACCCTGCCGTCTGTAATTGCTAATTTTGGTTCGGATGAGCTGATTGTCAATTATATACTATCCCTCTCCCCTGAATATCTTTCGTTCACATCGTACCTGTGGAACGTGGAGAGAAACCTTAGAATTTCTGAAAGGGTGAAAAAGATTAATCCTGCAATCCAGATTTTTTTCGGCGGGCCTGAAATATCTAACGGTTCATATATCTTAAGTGAACCCAGGCCTTCAGTTGACTGGTTTATATCAGGTGAGGGTGAGTGGTTTTTCCGGCTATTTTTTTCAGGCGAAATTCCAGAAATAAATGAAATAAGGGGAAACAGGGTAGCGGTACAGCCGGTTGGTGCTCTCATAAAAACTGAAGATATCTTTGAGCCTCTGTCAGGGAACAGGCTGAATACAATGTCAGACGGTTCGGTTTTTCTTGAGCTTACAAGAGGGTGCCCCTACAGGTGCAGTTACTGTTACTACTCCCGCAATTATAAAAAGGTGCGGGAGATCCGTTTTTCCGCTCTTACGGATGTTATCAGGAAAAGGAAGGACATCAGCGAGATATATATCCTGAGCCCGACATTTGACAGGTCTCCCGATTTTATTGAAAACCTGAAAGTTCTCAAAAGCCTTAATCACGAAGTGCGCCTCCACACGGAGATGCGTACAGACAGAATTACGGCAGAAACAGCACAGCTTGTTTACGATGCCGGGTTCCGTAGCCTCGAGGTTGGCCTGCAGTCCCTTAATAAACGGGCGCTTATTTCAGTAAACAGAAACAGTTCCCCTGAAAAGGAACTTGAGGGTATGGCCCGTCTCCGTGACGCGGGGATAGACCTTAAGATAGGGATAATTCCGGGACTCCCCGGTGATGATCCTGAAAATTTTATCCGTACAATAGATATACTGGTTGAAAACGGTTTCAGCGAAAGTATTGAACTTTACCCTCTTATGGTTCTTCCCGGTACAGCTATAAGGGAGATGGCTGACAGGGATGGTGTTTCGTATCAGCAGAAGCCGCCGTATTTTTTTCTCGAGGGGTGGAATTTTACTACAGGTGATATTTCCGATGTTTCAATATACCTTGAGGAGAAAACCGGACTCTCATCAAGCCTGTTCTATCTTCCCGATTTTACCGGAACAGTCAGTCCCCTCTTTATAAAGGGGATATCCATAAGTGGAGGAGGGGAGTGGCCCTCAATGAAGCAGTTTACCTCAACAGTCGATACAGCTGTGGCAGATATACATATTCATACTGATAAGGCTGCGGATTTTTACAATGCGTTCCGGAGGTTCTGTTCAGACTGTGATCCCCACAGGTTTTATAACATCATAATACATTCAGATGCGGTTATTGATAATGAAATCATTTTCGATATAATCAGCAGCAATGAAAGGGACAACTATTACAGAAGGATTAACCTCTATACGGGCTATACTGACGGTTCAATTTTTCATTTCTTCCAGGTAACAGAGGACCCGGAAGTTTATAATTCAGTTATTATGTCAGGCGCAATGATTACTCCTCTTTTCAGGTTAAATGAAAAGACAGTTTCCATCCTCCCTTCAGAGGGGGGGGAGGAGCTCTCCCTTCTTATAGAAAAAGGTATGTACAACCGCGTAAAAGGCTTTCTGAAAAAGTATTATTCAGAGGACTTTCAGCATGTTGCCTTCAGTGATGAAAATGAGATGCAGATGTTTTTCAATGATATAGGACAGGAGTATGTTAAGCTTCCCTATTCTTTCGGTATCAAAAATTTATAAAGAAGATAAAATACAGGTTTTCATATAACTGTTTTAAGTGAAGAGATTCCGGTTTTTTGCCGGTGCCTCGATACACCGACTATGTCGGTACACATTCGATAAACTCAGTGCATCGCACGGCAACCGGTCATACCGGAAAAATTAAATCCCGATCTCCTCATTCATTTTTTTCAATGCCTCAACAGCGGCATCATCGTAGTCCATATCCTTTATTTTTTTGTATGCATAGTTTATTGAACTGGATGCATTTATTCTGTGGATTTTGACATCAGGGCATTTTCTTAATACAGCCATGACCTCATCAATGCTCCCCCCCTGGGTTCCCACACCCGGTATAAGAAAGGGGATCTCTTTTCCCGATTTGATAAATGTATTGTTGATCTTATCCAGCTGCTCAGGATACGTTGCCCCTGCAACAGAACCGATTCCGGGGTGGTACCATTTAACGATCATTTCAGCTATATGAAGGAAGAAATCTTTCCCTTCAGTTTTAACATCCTGAATCTCCCCTGAATTTGCGTTAGATGTTTTTGTCAGGATATAGTACCCTTTATCAGGATAGTTTTTTATGTAAGGTTCAATTGAATCGTAACCCAGGTAAGGTGAGAGTGTAACAGCATCTGCTCTGAAAAAATCAAAGGCCTCCCTGGCGTATGCGGCAGCTGTTTTTCCGATGTCCCCCCTTTTGTAGTCCAGGATTACAGGTATTCCCTCTTTCCTGTAGATATTTATAACTTTTTCAAGGGACACAATTCCGTCAATTCCGTACTGGGCGTAAAAGGCGTAATTAGGTTTCACCGCACCGGGATAGATTTTTCTTTTTACAACTGCGTTGAGTATCTTTTCGTAGAATTTATAGATTCTTTCACCCGGTGTGCCTGAAGTTTCAGGGATATCTTCAATAACCGGATCAAGGCCCATGCACACGATACTTGAAAATTTAGCGGCGCTTTCTTTGAGCAGTTCAGGATAATTCATTCTTCATACCTTCCAGAAGTTTTGTGTAGATTTCATAGTTTTCATTGTCAAACTGAACAAAAATGACATCTATCAGATAATTTTCATCAATCATGAAGTCAACAACAGTTTTTATCGCTATTTCAGCCCCCTCCTTTTTCGGGTATCCGTACACCCCTGTTGATATTGCAGGGAAGGCTATAGACTTAAGAGCATTGTCCTTTGCAAGCTTCATTGAATTGTAATATGAGCTGCGGAGGGTGTCCGGTTCACCATGCTTTCCATCATTATATATCGGGCCTGGAGTATGTATAACATGCCCTGCAGGGAGATTATATCCTGCCGTGATCCGCGCTTCGCCATGCCTGCACCCGCCGAGTTTCCTGCATTCCTCCAGAAGCCCGGGGCCTGCGGCCCTGTGTATCGCTCCGTCAACTCCTCCACCCCCGAGAAGAGAGGGGTTTGCCGCATTTACAATTGCATCACATTTAATTTTTGTGATGTCGCCCTTTGTAACTGAAACTTTATTGAGAGCATCAGTCTTTTCCATAAATCCTCCTACAGCCCCCCGCAGTCTGTTACTCTGTTTCTAAGAAGATCTATAGCATGGGGAATTGCCTTTTCTATAAACTGAAGGTTCTCCCTTGCGCCTTTAGGGCTCCCCGGAAGGTTTATGATAAGCGTATTTTTTCTTATCCCTGATACTGCCCTTGAGAGCATGGCGTGCGGGGTAATCTCAAGAGACCTCATTCTCATTGCCTCTGCAAAGCCGGGGGCCTCCCTTTCTATCACTTTTTTTGTGGCCTCCGGTGTCACGTCCCTGGGGGCAAAACCTGTGCCCCCGGTTGTAAGGAGGAGCTCTATACCCTTGTCAGAGAGTTCAATGAGTTTAGCCTCTATCTGATCAATTTCATCAGGAACGATGGCCTCTTCCTTTACCAGGATATCATTTTTTTCCGCCCATTTCCTTATCTCCGGGCCTGAAAGGTCCTCCCTTTCCCCTTTTGAGGACCTGTCGCTAACTGTTATTATACCTGCAATGATTTTTTCCATGGTATATATTCCGCCTTTATTTAATCTTTCTTCATGGCCTATTGCCTTTTCTGTGAAAGCACCTGTTGAGGCGGGATCACCAGTTTAGTAGTAGGCCGGATAAATACTTATTGAAATATATTCAATATAGATTGATATTACTTCAATTCAATTTTTTATCAGGGAATAGGAACAGGGAAAATAAATTATGAATTACGCGGTTATTCTGGCAGGAGGGAAGGGGCTCAGGCTTGGAGGGGATGTTCCCAAGCAGGTGCTGCCCCTTGGGGGCAAACCTGTTATCACGTGGTCTGCTGAGGCCTTTCATTCAGTTGATGAAATAGACCATATTATAGTTGTTGCAGAAAAAAGCTCCCTGAAAACCGTAAAGGAGATGCTCCCAGCAGTCAATTTTCCAAAAATTATACGTTTTATAGAAGGGGGGAAGGAGAGGTCAGACTCATCCTACAATGCCCTTGTTTCAGGAGAGTTCAATACTGATGACATATTCCTCTTCCATGACGCGGCCAGACCCTTTGTTACAGCTGATATGATAAAAGCTGAAATTGAGGAGGTCAGGCTCTCCGGGGCTGCCGGCATATATATCCCGGCTGTAGATACAGTAACTGTTGCTGAAAGCGGAGTGGTCTCCTCCATCCCTGACCGAAGGGATGTATATTATGCCCAGACTCCGCAGGGTTTCAGGTACAATATTATAAAAGATGCCCATGAAAAGTACAGGAGAGGGGAGCTTGATATCACGGTAACAGATGATGTCTCCCTGGTAATGGCTGCAGGGCATGATGTTAAACTCGTTAATGGATCAGTTATGAATTTCAAAATAACAACTGATTATGATTACAGGATTGCTGAATTTATAGCATCAAGGGGTATGGCATGATCAGCAGATATCTTAACGGAGACCCTCTTCCCTGGCTCACTGACGGAGAGAACCCGGCAGTAACATATCTTTCGAAAATGGAATTAATTGACGGAGAGGATCCGGAGAGGTTATATACAGAACTGATTTCATCCCCACTTTATGAATACTTTAATAAAGAGAGTTCGGGTAATATTCTCGGAGACAGGAAACATCCTGATATATTGTACAGGGGAAGCGTCTGGCACTTCCTCCTTGCGGCTGAATCAGGTTTTGACAGCAGAACAGATTTTATCAGGACCACTGGTGATTTTATTTTTTCCCGCCTTCAGGCTGCTGACGGGGGATTCTCTTTTGACTGTAATCCCTTATTATCCGTGGGGTGCAGAACAGGAAATATTGTCTCCGCACTGGTCAGGTCAGGTATAAAGGACGAGAGAACAGAATCAGGGATTTCCTGGATCGTCAGAAACCAGAGAGGGGACGGAGGTTGGCTCCACTGTCCTTTTAGAGGAGGGGCAGAAGTAATAAAGCTGGTGCTTATGAAAAAACCTGGGAAAGGGCACCATGATGATTCAGATGAAAAAATCCCCAGCTGCCCTGTTGCAACATTTGCATGTATGTCCGCACTGGTGGAGATTTCTGATCCCCGATATTCGGATTCAATTAAGAAAGCTGCTGATTATTTTCTGCGTAAGAATTTTAAAGAGAGCATGATAAATCTAAAGGCAAGATGCGGTCTTGTTACTGATCCTCTTTCTCCCGGTTATCCTGTAATGTCACAGTTTGATATAATTTCAATCCTCAGGCTTATTGTCGCGGCGGATAAGCTCAATATTTCATCTGCAGGAGAGATTTTTAATTATATCATGACTTTTCAGGGTCGCAGCGGACGCTGGTATTCGAAAAATAAAAACCACGGCTTTCTCAGGGAGAAGGCCGGTGAAAGCCGGTGGGTTACATTAAACGCGCTTCGGGTTATAAAAGGAATTTCATGCGGAAAGTTTCAGTTGGAGAAAGCATAACCGGCTGAAACTGTAAAATTCATTGTCTGCAGCGATGATGGCGCTTCATAGGTTTTTCCATTCTGGCTTAGATTATATCCCGGGCTTATTGCAAGGGGGTAGTTTGTCCACTCTCCTCCAAGGGAAAGGTGGAAACCTCCGCTGAAGTATATTGCCAGTGAAAGTTCCGCCCCGTATATTATCCCGTTTACATCCCTGTCCCTGTCCCCGTCGTAACCTGAAACAAGTTTAGCAGCAATAGGTGTGGCATGATACTGTGCTATGGCATAACCGATTTCAGGCGTAAAAACGATATCCCACTGTTTTCTTGAGGTAAGGTGAAAAGATGGGCCAAGAATTAATGAATAATTTTCGTAAAGGTTTTCTGTCCAGTTCTGGTAATCAGAACCGAAGGCTGTTCTCTGCACCACCACAGATCTTCTGAGCTTTGATTTCGCTCCCACATGATCGAAAGGCATATATTCAAAAAAGACCCCGAAATCATATGAGAGATGGTTAAGAACCAGTTCTTTTGTTATCTGGCTTTCACTGAATGTGTATGTGTTTCCCTCGACAAAATCCTCTTCAGCAGTGATAGCATCACCTGCGGGTATACCTATAGAAAAGAAACCGCCAAGAAGCATCTGGCCTTCGTGAGCCCCTTCAGGGGGCTTGTCAAGCTCTTCAAACTGGGAACTGAAAAGTCCTGTTCCGCTTGAAAGAGCTAACAGAATAAATATTATTTTGAAGAGATTTTTCATATCATTAATTTAATAGATATAGAATCCCCTTCCTGTTTTTTTCCCCAGATAGCCTGATGCGACATATTTTCTGAGCAGGGGACATGGCCTGTATTTAAAGTCCGCATATCCCCTGAACATCTCTTCACCGATATTAAGGATTACATCTAGGCCTACCATGTCCGCAATTTCAAGGGGGCCCATCGGTATATTCAGCCCCTTTTTCATTGTCTTGTCAATTACTTCAGGCTTTGCCCCTCCTTCATACAGAAGAAACGCGGCTTCATTGACCATGGGATAAAGAATCCTGTTAAGGTAGAATCCGGGATAGTCTTTTGCTTCAATGAATTCCTTTTTTACTTTCTTAAGAAATGATTTTGCCATTTCGATAGTTTCTCTTGTTGTACAGAAACCTGGTACTATTTCAACAAGTTTCATTACTCTTGCAGGATTTAAAAAATGGAGGCCTATTACAGATTCAGGCCTGTTTGTACCTGCAGCTATTTCAGTAATGGAGATAGAGGATGTTATTGATGCCATGATACTCCCCGGGCCGCAAATAGCATCAATTTCACTGAATATCCCTTTTTTTACAACGAGATCCTCATTTGCGGCTTCAAGAAAGATGTCTGAATCAGAGAGGTCATTAATACTGTCTGTAATTTTAATATTTTCAAGGATTCGTGATCTTTCTTCGGATGTTATCCTTTCTTTTTTATAGTATTCCTCCAGCCTGGAAGAGATTAATTCTTTGGATCTTTCAGCTTTATTTTTACTGATATCATATATTTTAATATGAAATCCGGCTTCAGCTGTCATATGAGCAAGGTCCGTGCCCATGACTCCTGCCCCTATTATTCCAAGCTTATTCATAAAAAATCTCCCATGAAGTATAATAATTTACAATATAGCCTGATACTTTTTTATCAACAATAAAATAATTGACTCTATTCATATTTTAAAACTATATATTAGTATTCTGTTTATAATTTTGATGATAAATATGTAAATAATAGGATTTTTTTATTAAAGTATTTATTTTTAACAACTTAATATGAGGCAGTATAAATTCCCACCTGTCTATGATGACAGAGGTAAATGATTAAAAATTTTCGCACTAAAATCTCTTTTCAGACACTAGGATTTATATTCGGGCATAGAACTGAGTTTTTTATAAAATAACCGGGTATCAGCAGATGAAAAAAATAGATAAAACAAAAGAAAATATCAGACTCAATGAGATTGATGAAAAACAGAGGAAGGACCTTTTTCAGAAATTTACAGACGCAGGGGGAAAAGTTCTCTCTGAAAAAGATGCCCGGCGGAATCTTGTAATTGACAGAGATAAGCAGAAACAGCACCAGAAGAGGCTTGATGCTCATTTCAGTTCCATGAGAAGTACCCCTCAGAAATCATCAAATGTCAGGCGGCCCGTTCAGGCGGATTATAAGGGGAGACAGATAACCGAGGATACAGGTTTTAATAAATTCAGGATAAGAATGCGTCTCCGTATTATGAGGGTCACAGGTTTTAATACTCATTTTTTTCATGAAAAATATCTCGATGCTTTTACCGGAATATATAAAACGTCTCTTATGGAGATGCAGATGGCTTATCTTGCCCTCTTTAAGAGAGACCCTTCGGTAGGTGGTAGAATTATTACAAGGCTTGATAAAGCCTCTCCTCTCTTTTATGCACTGCTTGAAAGGGCTGGTGAAATCTATGAACCTATGATAATTGATCAGATAACCGAGAAATATCTTGAATTCCCCTCTGTGCCGGAATCTATTACAGAACTCAAAGAGAACATGATAGATCTTTTCAGGCCTTTATTTATTTTGAAGCCTTATGAAAATACACTTATGAATGCCTTTGAAAGGGCTATTGATCTTTATTCTGATGTTGCTGATTCTAAAAATATAAAGAATATAAAGAAGAAGGATATAAGAAACGCCCTGTTTATAATTTTTGATAAGCTCTATCCCAGGCTGCATACCCTTTTCTGTCAGTACTGTGGTATTCTTTTTACAGAAGATGATAAAAGGATAGAGGATCTTCTATCCATAGCTCCTTCAGAAAAACCGGGCGGAAGAAGAAGACGTTTAAGATCTTCTAGCGGATATTCTGATGATACGGCAACAGTTCAGGTTGAAAATGAAGTTGAACTGGCAGCTGAAGATGAAGAGGAATCACATGAGGATGTCTCTGTTAAAGAGGGTCTGAAGCTGATGTACAGGCTTGATTTCAGTACTCTGAGAAAGATCTATGACAAGAAAAGCAGGTTTGATCTTATATATGATAATGACAAGACCTTTCTTGCATATCTCCTGTTTATGGAATTTGAAAATGAGTATTCGGTTATTCTTACAACAAACCAGATTAAATTCAATGTCGACTTTTCATCATCAACAAAGGTCGATTACAGAAGTAATCTGCAGGACCTTTTCAACAGGATGAGAAAGTGTCATGAAGCTTTTCTTTCATACTATGAGTCTTATGCATCGTATAATAAAATAAGAAACGCCAAGCCTGTAAGTAATGAACAATATATAACATATACCAAGCGTCTTGATGAAGTAACAAAAAGGAAAAACGACATCGGTACACAATGCAAATACATAATCAGAGTCTTCATGGATAATGTGTCAACAGTCCTTTCAGAACTCGTAGATGATATGAACCATCGGCAGTTCTATATTAATAATCCGCAGGATATTCTTGAACTGTATTATGAAATTGAAGGAGAGAAAAAACTCAAAGATAAGAAGATATATGATGCTATTCAGATAGCACAGAGGTTTTCGGCTGCTCTGGCTTACAGGTTGAATCCAGGCGGAGATTTAACAGGTAATACGGAATTTCCCGAGGAGTCAGGTGCGACTGGTGCGGAATCTGATTCAGAAGGAAGCTCTGATAAAAAAGATTCAATTCTTGATGAGCTTGATGATATTATTTAAGTTTTCTTGCCCTGATTCTTTCAAGTCTCTCTGAAAGAATCTCCTCCCTTTCCATTGACAGCCTGAAATCCCGGTAAGGTTCGGATTTAATGTTACCGGTAATTTGCCTGATTCGTTCTTCCGGAAGAAGTTCCGGTAATTCAGACTTTGAGGCCAGGGTTCCCTCTCTTTTCCTTCCCACGGATGGTCCGATGCCTGTCTTTAATCCTGCTTCGATCATTGCCATTCTTATATGATCCGCGCTTGAATATGTGGTGAGAATCGCGCTTTCACTCATAAGCTTATTTATACAGGAAAAATATTCCACGCTCCACATTTCCGGGTTTTTTGATGGGGAGAAGGGATCCTGGAACACGGCATCGAATTTTATGCCTGACATTTCTTTCAGGAATTCTCTTCCGTCACCAAAGAGTATTTCAAGATTTATATTGCCCATGGAACCTTTTCCTTCCAGGTAAACATCCCTTATGAAGCTGTAAATTATGTCCCTGTCATCATTGAATTTTATCTTTTTAATAAAGGGATGCAGAGTTTTATCTTTCTCAAGAGAGACAATGTTCAGAGTTGAATTTTTATTAGTTTTTTGGAATTCATAAATAAGGGCAAGCACATTGTATCCAAGGCCGAAACCAATATCCAGAACATTTATATTCTTCTGATGAAGTTTAAGTACCCCTGAAGGGTATACATGCTTAAGCAGAGACTCCTCGTAGGCCCCCGAATCTGAATGCATGGTCTGGTCATACTCTTCAAGAAAAAGGGTTGAAGTTCCGTCAGCGGTTTGAATTAAATAATTTTTTTTATCGTTCATTTTTAAGTTTATACTATAGATATAATTATACTATCGTTAAATTTAATTTGTCATTGCGAAAGACTATCAGGGAGTGAAGCAATCTGTTAAGGATTAATAAAATTATGTTTAAAACTAAAAATGATGTGCGTTCAACAGATTGCTTCGTCGTTAACACTCCCTGTAATGACATTTTGATTACTAAATAGTTTACATAACTATACTGTCAATATTCAAAAGGTAATATGGCAAAAAAAGTTATTCTTAAAGGAAGAGTTCAGGGAGTTGGCTGCAGGGGGTTCTGTGCAGTTTACGCACGTCATTATGGTCTTCACGGTTCTGCGACAAATATGGGGGACGGCTCTGTCAGGCTTGTTCTCGATTCTGATGATGAAAGACTTGTAGGGATATATATAAATGCGCTCCTTAAAAATCCGGAAAGGTATCCCTTTTACGGAAGAATAACTGATATAGATGTTACAGATTATGCAGGAAGGGTTACTGGAGACTATCTCTTCTGAGCTGCCTCAAGGAGTACCGGTTTGACGTTTTTCATCCTTCTGCAGGTTACCTTTTTAAAGCTGTTTTTCAGGTCCCTACTGTTCATATCAAGAAAGGCGTGGTATGGCGTTTCCTTTACATAGCAGTAAAAATCCTCTGCAAAGTTCAGGTACTTCTCTTCAAAACTTTTTTTTGAATGACCGTGGGCCTTTTTAAATTTTCCCATTCTCCTGATATCGCCGTTAAAATCGGGATTTATATGGTAGAGTTCGTGGAACATTACATTCACTTTCTCCCTTGCGGTAAGGTCAAAAAATTTAGGGTGATAATAATAGATCAGATACCGGATTTTAATATCATTATGAATAATTTCAGGTATGGTGTAGAGCCTGCCGTGGTATCTTATCACGTTTGAGCCGTCCTCGAATTTAAGGGGAACGAGCTTTCCGTAAATCCCGCCGCGGCTGTCCCTCCTGTTTGAGGAGCAGCAGATCAGCATCCTGTTTATATCATAATTTCTGAACTCCTCTGTGCGGAGAATCATTTCATGAGTAATCAGGGATAGAGTGTCAGTGAGATTTATTGATGAAAGGATCATCAGTTAGCCAGGGCCTTCTCTATCATCTCTTCAGCGTGTTTCAGGGAGAGCTCTGTGATCTCCTCTCCTGCAAGCATCCTTGCCACTTCGCGGACCTTCTCCTTCTCGGAGAGGTTTTTGACTACCGTGGTCACCCTTCCTTCACTCTTCCCTTTCTGTACCAGGAAGTGTGTTTCCGACATTGCTGCTATCTGGGGAAGATGGGTGATAAGGAGCACCTGCCTGTCCTTTGAAAGATTTTTCAGCTTTCTTCCGACTATTTCAGCTGTTTTGCCGCTTATACCTGCGTCAACCTCGTCGAATATCAGGGTCTCAACAATATCCGCTGCCTGGATAACATTTTTCAGGGCAAGCATGATTCTTGACATCTCACCTCCTGAAGCAACCTTGCGGAGCTGCCTCAGGTCTTCCCCTTCGTTTGCGGATAGAAGAAATTCAATCCTGTCAATTCCGTGAGGATAGAGAATATATCTGTTGTTCTCATTTTCAATGTCACCGTCAGGGCTTGTTTCTCTTTTAATCGATATTCTGAAAACAGTCCCCTTCATGCCGAGATCCTGAAGTTCTTTTATAACCTGTTCTTCAAGGTTGAGGGCTGCCTTCTTTCTTTTTTCTGAAAGGGAGAGGGCCAGTTCCTTTGCCTCTTTTACGGTCTTCTTCTCTTCCCCCTTCAGCTGCTCCATCTCCTCATCGCTTGAGTTTATGGCGTCAAGCTCGGATTTTGCCTTTTCAGCGTACTGGATGATCTCCTGTATTGAGTCGCCATATTTCTTTTTCAGGCCCTGTATCAGGTTAAGCCTCTCCTCAACCTGGTTGATCCTCTCAGGTGAAAAATCTATGCTGTTTCTGTAATCACGAAGTTCCGCGGATGAGTCCTCCAGGGAATAGAGCGCCTCCCGTATCCTGTCAAGCATGGATGCTATGTCAGGGTCAATGTCGGATATTTTTGACAGGTTTGCCTCGGCCTTTTTCAGGTTGCGGATCACCCCTGTGTCGCCGGTGATTAGGTCAGCTGATTCGTTGACCTCTTTGAATATCTTTTCGGCATTTGCCAGGAGGTTTGACTCGCCGCGAAGCTCCTCCTCCTCCCCGGGCCTTAAATCCGCTGCCTCTATCTCTTTTATTGAGAAGGTGTTGAATTCAATTCTCCTGGCCTTCTCTCTTTCATCTATTTCAAACGAGCTTATCCTGTTTCTTATGGAATAGAGTTTTTCATGTACCTCTTTCACCTTCGCAACATCGCCGAGAAGCCCTCCAAAACTGTCCAGAAGCTCCCTGTGTTTTGCGATATTTATAATTGTCTGGTGTTCATTCTGCCCGTGGATGTCTATAAGGTTTTCAGAAATCTCTTTAAGTTTAGCTACAGGGATCTGCATTGAATTTGCAAAACATCTTCCCCTGCCGTTAGCGAAGATTTCCCTTCTGAGGATAAGCTGATCGTCGTCAATGTCTATCCCTGCTTCGTCAAGAATTTCCGCTATAGCGTTATTCCCGGAGATGTCAAAACCCGCCTCAAGGGACGCCCTGTCGAATCCTGTACGGATCAGGTCTGTGCTGAGCTTTTCGCCAAGAACTCCGGAGATTGCGTCTATGAGTATCGATTTACCGGCACCTGTCTCACCGGAGAGGATGTTAAGCCCTTCCGTGAAGTTTACTGTCAGTGAATCTATTATTACGAAATTTTTAATTCTCAGATCGAGCAGCATAATTAACCTTCAGAGGGATTTATGTGTCAGCCCCAGTTGAGCTTTTCCCGGAGAATGGAGTAGTAATTTTTATCCGGGTGGAGAATAATTTTCATTCTCCTTTCACAACGGCGGAATATAATTTCATCCCCGCCGCTGAATTTAATAGCTTCCTGACCGTCTATTGTCAATAATAAATTTGTCAGTTCCGAGAGCGCCCTTGCCCTTATAACGGATTTCGCAGGGAGAACAACGGGTCTTATTGACAGCGAATGCGGGCATACAGGATTGACTATGCAGACGTCATTATCAAGAGGCGCGATGATCGGCCCGCCTGCGGAAAGAGAGTATGCTGTTGACCCGGTTGCTGTCGCGATTATAAGCCCGTCCCCCTTATACCTGCTGAGAAACATGTCATCAACCTGAAGTTCAATCTCAATCGCTCTCGAAAATGCCCCTTTTGTGATAACCGCATCATTGAAAAAGTAGAGAGATTCTTCCGTACCGTTACTGCTGTGAACAGCTTTCATTACGGTCCTTTCCGATACAGTATAATTTCCTGAAACGACATCCCGGAGATATTTTTCAAATTCGTAAGGACTGAACTCTGTCAGAAATCCGAGTTTCCCCCTGTTTATCCCCATTATTAAACATCCGCTTTCAAGAAATATCCTGGCTGTTTTCAGGAATGTACCATCCCCTCCGATTGCGATTGCGAGGTCGGGTTTGAGATACTCTTTTTCATCAGGGATGAAATGTTCAAGGCCCTCGTTGTGGAGAATATCATAATAGGGAAGGGCTGTACTAACTCCCACGTCAGAGAGAATTTCGCAGATTCTTTTAATAATTCTGATTGAATGTGAGTCGTCAGGCCTGAAATTTACAGATACTTTTTTTATCATTTTTTTGCCATAAAATCGTGTCTGAATTTCATAATCAGCCCCGGATTTTTATCAAGAAATTCTTTAAGATCCTCTCCTTTAATTTCGTAAAGGCTCAGTGGCGTTGTATTGATATATGTATACTGTGATTCAAGATTGGCATACAGCCTGTGTGGTTCGCCGATAAAATCACCTCTGCCGAGTTTGCAGATAAGGATATTTTCTCTTCTCATATCAACATCTCCCTCCCTTATAAGGTAGATGCTTTTCAGGAGTTCCCCCTCCATCTGGAATATGCCAGGTTTCGGAATTTCAGTTTTATTGAAAATAGATTCAAGCCAGGTTTTCTGGGTTGATGTACAGCTGCGAAGCATCGGATTTATTGAAAGAAGGTTCCAGGTTTCACTGCTTCTAATTTCAGCAACCTTTTTAAGTATTTTCTTAAATTCTGTTCCTTCTATAAAGTTCAGAAATTTATTCTTTTCAATTGTTATAAGCATTACATCTGTGGCAGCATATACATGTGCGGCCCTTTTCTGATCTGTGATGAGAGCAACCTCGCCGAAGTAATCGTAGGGGCCATAGATTTTGTTGTTCTCAAGTCCTCCGCTGTCTACGGAAATATTTCCTGAATAGATTATATGAAACTCGTCTCCGGTGCTCCCTTTTTCGATGATCTTTTCACCTTTGGAATATTTTTTTATCTCCGCTATATCGAGAAATTCCTGGGCTTTCCATATCGGCATATCCTGCATGAAGTCGAGCCTTTTGAACACGCTTAGTATCCGGTATGCTTCCTCATAGGGGGGTGGTTCTGTATCAAAATATAAAGTGTTCTCCATTCCGAACTTCGCCAGGGTGAGAGATGTGTCTTCAGGAAAATCTTTTTTAGCAATATGATAAATTACAATTCGCTTCTGCAGATCCTCGGGAAGGGCGTTCATATATTTCACTGGTGTATGAAGCGGCGGTACTCCTGATTCATGGTAGATTACTTTAGAGTCCCAGGGGAAACTGCACAGCTCGTCATACCTGCTTTTTGTGATTACCTTTTTTTCGTAGAGTTCCCTGTGAAGATCCGGGGAATTGTTATGGTCTGATGAATAGACAAAAGACTGGTCCTGGAACTCCATCCTGAACCCTATTGTGGGAATTGAATGGAGCGTGTAGAATATTTCAAACTTTCCGCCGTTAATGTAGACCGGAGTGCCGATTTTAACAGGGTGGAAATCGAAAAGCCTGCTCAGGTAGTCGGGCTCAACGTCACTGAGTGAAGCGTACTTTCTCAGGAAACTTTTCATAACAGTTTCAGTTGTGTAGACAGTGACCTTTCCCTCCTCGAGAATTTTCTGAAATGTCCCGGCATCATGGTCCGCATGGCAGTGGGTCAGAATTATACTGTCTATAAATTTTGCGCTTACGTTCGAGTCCTCCAGCCATTCCGTTGAGTTAACGGGAGGATCCACCATTATCCCCTGGTGGTTAAGCCATATAATAAAACCTGAGGTGTTTTCATCGGGATCAAATCCGTGACTGGGGCCAAGGCATGTTACTCCAAAAAGGGGAGGGTTAAACGGTTCGCTCAGTCTCTCTCCAATGCAGTAAGTTGTTTTATATTCGATGTCACCGGGAACGTTACCTATAAGTTCCCCGTTGTAATGGATCTGATAATCGCCGTTTTTAGTAATGTTTATAGAGAGACCTTTGTATGAGAAAACATTGTTTTTAAATATTCCGAACTGCAGCATATTGGAGAGTCTGTTGCCCCTCCTGAAAAAATTCATCTCGGATTTTATGTCCGGGATTTTCTCAGGATCGGTAGAGTTATAATCATCGGAAATATTAAATTTTTCAGGTCCGAAGAGAGACTCCTCAAGAACCTTCTTCACCTTGGAGAACTGATAGTCCCTGCATATAATTATGCTTTTTTTGCTTCTGATGAAATAGTTGAAGTACAGGGGAAACTCAATTTCGGCAATGCTGATTCCTTTTATCCAGTTGAACATCTTTTCCGGCAGTACAAATATTTCAGGAACTCCTCCCGGCAGAAGCATTGTGTCCTTTATTGTTTCAGGGGGGGAGCCGAACTGAAGGTAGCCTGCCGGTGTGTCCACCAGGTAGCCTCCCCGCGGAAGCTCATACACATTTTTACCGATTGACTTAAGATCTTCAAGATTCATTTTTTATTATCGTATACCTCTGACGGCTCGAATATTTTTTCGCCGTCAATCACTGTTTTATTGTTTTCAACCCGCCTGAAGAAACAGCTTCTGTATCCTTCATGGCATGCTGCGTCTCCAATCTGATTGACCTTCATAAGTATTGTATCACTGTCACAGTCGATCCTTACTTCTCTAATCTCCTGAGTGTGTCCCGAGGATTCACCCTTTTTCCATATTCTTTTTTTTGACCTGCTCCAGTAGTGGGCAAGGCCGGTTTTCATTGAAAGAGAGTAGGCCTCCTCGTTCATGTATGCAAGCATGAGGACTTCTGATGTTTTATAATCCTGAATAATAACAGGGACAATGCCCCCGCTTTTGCTGAAATCGATATTGATAGTATTCATTTTTCTCTGCTTTTAAAAAGGTTTTATGATCATTTTATTATCGTCTGATTTTCATTTTCAGTGTAGGATATTCAATAACATTTCAGTAATAATTCCTAAACATTCATTTTAGTGTAGAAAGTAAAATTATATAGCCCCGCCGCCCTCGGCGGGGCTATATAATTTTTTAACTGAAATAAGTTAAGGAATAAATACTGATAATATTTTATGTTTCATTTCAAGTAGATCTTTCTCTTTCTGTAATAAACAAAGCGTGGTAGTGAAGACATGAAGGGGAGGGGTATCTGTTACTATTCCGGCAGCACCTGAAACATGAATTATTATCTACAGGAGTTTAATGCGTTAATGCCGGACCTTCATGTAATGACATGCAAAAGAATGTCGTGGTTCCACCTCTCCGCCTGTATCGAAAGATTAGGGACTGTTTAATCAATGTGTCTTGGCTGGTTTTATGTCTCTTATTGTACGGCATTGCTGTCCTGTCTTATCAGTTGTCATTACAGGCAATGCTCTTCTTTATGTCTCATTCTTCCGATTGAAAATTTTATTCTTCAGGAGTAAAGACAAGATACATATCAATAGTATCATCTCCATAATCGTCAAAGAGAGCAATCCCGAGCTTTCTGTATAAGTATATACGATGCCGGTCGTCTCTTATTATTTCAAGACCGGAATTGCCGTAGTTCATTATAAAGATGTCAGCTCCTTCTGAAAGTCTGACCGCCTCATCCGTTATCCTGTTGATTGATGAGAGACCGGCAACAGCTTTAACTGTTTCATCATGCAGGAACAGAACATAGCGGTTTCTCATATAGGCTATACGGTTGAAGTTAAGCCGGGGAAGGTGCCTGCTTAATATTCCGGAGAGCGGCGTATCTTTTTTTGTGGGGTCAACAATAGATGTGAATCCGGAGATGCCGGTTTTTTTCCCCAGGGCAAAACCTTCGCAGCTTTGTCCGGGTATCACAAGGGTCCGGTCTTTCTCTGATTCGCGGTTCCCGACAGTATTGCATGACGCAAGCAATACTGTGAGGAGAAGGTTAAGCACGATTTTTTTCAATGTCAGCAGCGCCTCTCTTTATTGCGGATATTCTTCTTGGATAAATATCGGCAACAGGGGAGGTCTTTTTAAGCAGAAGGCCGGAGCTGTGTTTAATATAGACTGAATTTTCATATTCTGTGAGGCCTGCCGTTTCCAGGGATACATCTGCAAGATGCTTCACAAGGGGAGGGGGGATCTGCTTCTGTTTTTCACTTACGTATAAATAGATATACCCGCCCGGTTTTACAAAGGGGGAGCAGAGTTCACTTGCCATATATATGTCTGACATCGCCCTTGAAACAACAATGCCGAAGTGCTCTCTGTATTTATTTTCCCTTGAAGCCTCTTCTATTCGGGCACAGACAGCGTTTGCGTTTTTAATTTCAAGCTCCCTTATCGCATGTTCAATGAAGCGTATTTTTTTGCTGTTGGAATCAAAAAGGGTAAAATTGATATCGGAGTAAAGAATAGACAGGGGTATTCCGGGAATTCCGGCCCCGGTTCCCATGTCCGCCGCCGATGTTCCACGTGGAACATCGGCGAGGCTGAGGGGGGAGAGGCTGTCAATTATAAGATTAAAAAGAATGTCTTCAGGGGTTTTGTGGCCCGTGAGGTTGAATTTACTGTTCTCGGAGTGGATCATCCTGCCGAACAGAATAAGCCTCCCTGTGATATCATTACTTTCGCTACCGGAAAGGTTAAGAGCTTCTTTTATTTTTTTCTGCAGATGTTCCACGTGGAACCTCATCCCTTTTTTTTCAGGAGTTCAAGGTGAACTATAAGAATTGATATGTCGGAGGGGTCAACCCCTGATATCCTTGACGCCTGTCCGATTGTCTGCGGTCTGAACTTCTTTAGTTTTTCTCTTGCCTCATTTTTAAGGCCGTTGACTGAAGAGTAGTCAATATCTTCAGGGATTTTTTTTGATTCCATCTTCTCTATTTTTTTTATTCTTTCCATATCCCTGAATATATATCCCTCATATTTTATCTCCATTTCTATAATGGGGGCAAATTCGGGACGACATATTTCGCCTGATGCTTCAAGAACCTCTTCGATACCCAGTTCCGGCCTTTTAAGTATCTTGTCCAGGGGCGTTCTTCCCTTTATGTTCAGGTCCGGCGCTTTTTTTCTCAGTATGGATAATATCCTGTCGTCAATTTCAAGTACACGGCTTTTTATCCTGTTTATTGTGGCGTCTATTTCATTGTATTTTTCATTCATTATACTGAATGCGTCATCGGCAACAAGGCCTATGTCGTGGCCGTATTTCATGAGCCGTCTGTCTGCGTTATCCTGTCTGAGAAGAAGTCGGTGCTCGGCCCTTGATGTAAACATTCTGTACGGCTCGGTTATTGTCTTTGTTATCAGGTCATCAATGAGTACGCCTGTATAGGCCTCGGATCTGGTAAGGATTATCTGTTCTTTGCCCATGATTTTAGCCGATGCGTTTATGGCTGCAACAAGTCCCTGCGCGGCAGCCTCCTCGTATCCTGATGTCCCGTTTATCTGCCCCGCGTGGTACAGCCCGGAAATCTTTTTTGTCTCAAGGGTGGCGTATATCTCTTCCGGCGGCACGAAGTCGTATTCAACCGCATATGCCGGCCTCATGGTGTGCACCTCTTCAAGTCCGGGGATTGTTTTTATCATCTGGAGTTGTACCTCCTCCGGCAGAGAGCTGGAGAATCCGTTTAAATAGTATTCGTTTGTGTGCATCCCTTCAGGTTCCAGGAAGAGCTGATGCCTCCCCTTGTCGGAAAACCTTACAACCTTGTCTTCTATAGAGGGGCAGTACCTCGGTCCGATTCCCCTGATCTTGCCGCCGTAAAGAGGGGAGCGGTGTATATTGTCCCTTATCAGGTTATGGGTCCGGTCGCCCGTGTATGTTATCCAGCATGGAATCTGGTCTGCGATAATTTTTTCAGTACTGTATGAGAACGGTTCAGGTGTTTCATCAGGATACTGGGCCTCACACTTTGAGAAGTCTATGGTGTCGCTGTTGATCCTGGGAGGGGTTCCGGTTTTAAGCCGTTCGACTTTAAGGCCGAGTTTTCTAAGCGAATCAGAAAGCCCTTCAGATGAAAAGTCCGCCAGTCTTCCGCATTTTTCCTGGTATTCGCCTATATGGATAAGCCCCTTGAGGAATGTGCCTGTGCAGATTATTACCGCTTTTGCAAGGTGTTCGTTGTTGCGGATCGTTCTTACGCCTGTTACCCTGTTCCCTTCCGCGAGAATTTCCTCCGCTATGTCCTGGATGATGTAGAGGTTTTTCTGTTTCTCAAGGACTTCTTTCATTTTAAACTGATAAGCCTTCTTGTCCGCCTGCGCCCTTGACGCCCACACTGCGGGCCCTTTGCTTTTGTTAAGCATCTTGAAGTGGATACCTGTGGCATCAATGGTCTTTGCCATCTCTCCGCCCATCGCATCTATCTCTTTTACCAGGTGTCCTTTCGCTATTCCCCCTATTGCCGGGTTGCAGCTCATCTGGGCAATGGTGTCGAGATTGCCTGTGAGCAGAAGAGTCTTGAGCCCGATCCTTGCGGGCGCAAGGGCCGCCTCGCATCCCGCGTGTCCTGCTCCTATAACGATTATGTCGTATTCTGAATACATTGATTTTATTCCTGAAATTAGTTATTTTGGATTAATTAAAAATAATATCCTGCAGGGCAATAAAAAAATCAGTACCTGTGTCTGAAGTTCATATATATTATTATTAACGGTTTTATAGCCCCTTTTTCTGGATTATAAATTCCGTCATGATTAAAAATTGTTGACTCTTTGATGAAATAAAAAGATTACAAGATAAAAGGTGAAATTGTTTTAATGAAATCAGAAATTGAATATAATTCAGCCCAGAGTATACTTGTTGTTGATGATGATCCCCTTGTCAGAAAAGTCTTGAAAAGATATATCGCCGGACTCGGTTATAACGTTGAGACTGCAGAGGACGGGAAGGGGGCTCTTGAGATGCTTGGGGCGGGGCAGTATGATCTTGTCCTTACAGACCTCCAGATGCCCAGGCTTGGCGGGAGGGAACTTCTCAGTACCATGTCCAATGATTATCCCAATGTACCCAAGATTGTTCTTACAGGTCATGGCACAAATGATGATATTATAGCAGCCCTTAAGGCGGGCGCTTATGATTTCCTGTACAAACCTATTGATGACTTTGGTATTCTTGAATATTCCATAAAGAGGGCGGTTGAAAGCAAGAAGCTGAGGGAGGAGCGGGAAAGGCACCTTGCGGAGCTTGAAAAGATAAATGAAATTATATCCATGCTGAACAGCGGGAAGAGTACTGATGAAATCTTCAGTATGCTGACCATCTCCCTTAAAAAGGTAATCCCTTTTGACGGCATGGTTCTGACCCTGCTCAACGAGACCAATACATTTCTGAATGTGGAAAATGTTATATTTAACCACGGTTTTTTTCACAGCCTTTTGCGCAAGGGGGACAGGTTCCTGGCTTCTCAGTTTACACTTGGTACATACCTGGAGGAGGAAAGAGATTTTGTAAATATTCCGGATTTCGGGGTCTATCTGAAGGCTAATGAGGCGCATGAAGTCTTCATGGAGCTTTTCAGAAGCGGTATTAATTCAGTACTTGCTGTGTCCCTGAAACTGAAAGACCAGGTCAGAGGTATAATTTTTTTCCTGTCATGTTCAAAGGGCTCTTTCAGGGATTACCACATAACGTTTGTTAAATCGATAGTTGGTCAGATAGCTCTCAGCGTGCAGAGAGCTGAGCTTATGAAGGAAATTGAGGACCATTCAAGAAACCTTGAAAAGATGGTTTCCGAGAGAACAGAACAGCTTCTTAAGACACAGAGAACAACGATATTCGCCCTGAGCAGTCTTGCAGATGCAAGAGATACTGAAACCGGTGATCACCTGGAGAGGATCAGGAATTATTCGGTCCATCTTGTACAGCTGTATAAATATGACGGAGATCATCCTGAAATTAACGCCAGGTTCCTTCGTGACCTGTATGATTCTTCAGTCCTTCACGATATAGGAAAAGTAGGTATCCCGGACCAGATTCTTCTTAAAAAGGGGTCGCTGACTCCTGATGAGTTTGAGATAATGAAGAATCATAC
>ERZ795057.56-NODE-56-length-110237-cov-7.780191_pt1 | contig 110237 bp, 80 predicted proteins | sample MGYA00375141_ERZ795057 | MGnify/ENA primary metagenome ERZ795057 (study PRJEB30186, sample SAMN05720163) | activated sludge metagenome | isolation source: Anaerobic digester | place: Hong Kong | collected 2015-01-26 ...
TGGAAAGAACTATGCCTGAAATATTATGGGTTGGTATGGGAGAAAAAAAACTCTCTGATGAGAATATCCATTCAAGCTTCCGTCTCTTCCCGGTAGAAATACCCCGTAAAATTAATGATAAGTATTACGGTGGTTTCTGTAATAACACGATATGGCCTTTGTTCCATTATTTCACCTCTTCAACAAGGTATGACACAAGCTATTTTGAAGCCTATAAGACAGCCAATAATTTGTTCTTTGATAAACTAAGGGAACTTATTGAACCGGGTGATCTGATATGGATTCATGACTATCAATTATTCTTTTTACCTGATCTCGTACGCCAATCATTTCCAAAAGCCCTTATAGGATTTTTTCTCCATATACCTTTCCCTTCATTTGAGATACTACGTCTGTTACCAGTGGAATGGAGAGAAATGATCCTCAAAGGCATGACAGGAGCTGACCTTATTGGATTCCATACCAATGATTATGCACAATATTTTATAAGATCGGTGAAAAGAATACTCGGTTATAAGGTAGACAGGAATTATATTAATGTTAATAACAGAATAACCAAAGCTGATGCATTCCCTATCGGAATAGATTTTGATAAATTTCATGATGCCTGTTTTGTTGGTAAAACCGAACAAAAGAAAAAGAAGATCATGGATTTTCTGTCTGGTAAAAAACTTGTGTTTTCTCTTGACAGACTCGATTATTCAAAGGGTTTTATTCACCGGTTGAAAGCCTATGAAAGATTTCTGGAAAAATATCCGGAATGGCATTTTAAAGTTGTCTTTAACATGATTGTCATCCCTTCCAGAGATATTATTCAGGAATACCGGCTGCTCAGAAAAGAAATAGAAGCTATATCCGGACGAATTAACGGAAAATACAGTACTCTCGACTGGATGCCTCTTGTATATCAGTATAAATCGATACCTTTTCACGAAATGGTTGCAATTTATAACCTTAGTGATGCAGGATTAATAACACCTCTCCGTGATGGGATGAACCTTGTAGCAAAAGAATATATAGCTTCTCAGAATGGGCATTATGGCATGTTGATAATCAGCGAAATGACCGGGGCAGCTGTTGAACTTAATGAAGCAATAACAATAAATCCGACAGATACAGAAAAAACAGCAGATGCAATAAACCAGGCACTAACAATGCCTGAAGAAGAAAAAACCAGAAGAATACTGAAAATGCAGAACAGGCTTAAGAGATATGATATCTTTACCTGGACAAATGATTTTTTTAATCAACTGGAAGATATAAAAAAAGAAAATGATAGCCTGCAGGTAAATTATCTTGATGAAAGTACTTTAAATCATATCAGGGGAAAATACTGCCACGCAAAAAAACGCCTGTTTCTTATTGATTATGACGGGACACTAACTCCCCTCGTAAAAACTCCCGAGATGGCTATAATGAATGACGAGACCCGAACGATACTTGAAAATCTGATAGCCGACACCAGAAATACCGTTATAATAATAAGCGGAAGAACGAGGGAATTTATGGATGAACTGTTTAAGGACCTTGGTGCTGTCCTGGTAGCTGAACATGGTTTCTTTACCCGATATCCCGGTAATCACTGGGTTAATAATGCCGAAATAAACCTTTCATGGAAAGACAGGATAAGACCTCTTCTGGATGATTATATCGACCGCTGTAATGGTTCTGTGATTGAAGAAAAATACTCCTCAATGGCCTGGCACTACAGAAATGCCGATGAAGATATTGCATCCATGAGGATAAACGAACTAAAGGATGATCTCAGGGAAATACTTGTAAATGAAACAAAACTGCAAGTACTGGAAGGTAATAAGGTATTGGAAATAAAGAGCATTTTATACGACAAAGGGTCTATTGCCTCCCATATTATCAACAATGACAACTATGATTTTATTATAGCTCTTGGAGATGATAATACTGACGAGGATCTCTTTAAAGTAATCCCGGAATCAGGATTTACGATAAGAGTAGGTTCAAAACCTACAAATGCCAGGTTCAACATCAAAAATCAATCACAGATTGTAAATATTTTATCTTTTTTCAGTGACTGTAGCAGATAATAACTACTGTTTTTTTTCATTTATTATTACATTGCCTTCCTGTTTAAAAAGACTCTGATATGGATCCTTCGGTTTCAGCTAAAAAGTTTGGTGCCACTCCGGTATTTCTGACAGCCATTTCTACAATACTGGGTGCAATACTATTTCTGAGGTTTGGTTTTGCTGTTGGCACTCTCGGCTTCTGGGGAGCTTTACTTCTCGTTGTTCTGGGTCATATGCTCACAATACCAACGGCTTTTGCCCTTTCAGAGCTGGCTACCAATAAAAGAGTTGAAGGAGGAGGTGAATATTTCATCATATCACGTTCATTCGGCCTTAATATAGGGGCCACAATCGGAATAGCATTATTTCTGTCTCAATCAATCAGTGTTGCTTTTTATATCATTGCCTTCACCGAAGCTTTTCAGTTTCTTTTTGATTTCTCTGCAAATTCACTTGGAATAAACCTGCCCCGGCAGGTGATAAGTATTCCTTCCATGCTTGCCCTTAGCTATGTTATCCTGACAAAAGGAGCAAATATGGGTGTTAAAATGCTTTATATTGTTGTAGCTATACTGTTTATTGCCTTACTGCTTTTCTTTCTGGGATCAACAGACTATGCTGCGGAAAACGGATACAAGATACCTGCAGGAGATATACGGAACCTAAATGATTTCTTTATGGTTTTTGCTATTGTCTTCCCTGCATTTACCGGTCTAACTGCTGGTGTAGGACTATCCGGAGACTTAAAAAATCCGGCCAGGGCCATTCCAAAAGGCACACTCACAGCAACCTTCATAGGGATGGTGGTTTATCTGGCAGTTATTTATAAACTTTCTATATCAGCCAGTCCCGAAGATATGGTGGCCGATCAGCTTATCATGGGGAAAGTTGCTGTAATGGGATTTCTTATTATTCCTTTTGGGCTTGCCGCCTCAACACTTTCATCAGCAATAGGATCAATAATGGTAGCCCCCAGAACATTACAGGCACTGGCAGCTGATTCTTCCTTCCCCTCAAAAAAAATAAACAAATGGTTGGCTCTGGGCAGAAAATCAGACAATGAGCCTGCAAATGCAACCTTGGTAACCATAATTATTGCATTCGTATTTGTTGCTCTGGGAAATGTAAATGCCGTGGCAGAAATTATCTCTATGTTCTTTCTGGTAACATACGGCTCGCTCTGCCTTATCTCTTTCCTTAATCATTTTGGTTCTTCGCCCTCATACCGGCCTTCTTTCAGATCCAGATGGTATTTTTCTATTCTTGGCTTTCTGGTAGCACTATGGGCCATGTTTAAAATAAATGCACCCTACGCCCTTATTTCACTTATCCTGATGACTTTTGTCTATACCTATATTAGTGCATATCATCGTGAAAGAGAAGGTCTGGAAGCCTTATTTGCCAATGCTCTCTTTCAGATTAACAGAAACATACAGGTTTACCTTCAGAGATCAGACAGTAAGAAAAAAACAAAAGAATGGCGTCCGAGTGCTATCTGTATATCAAAGGATTCATTTCTAAGAGGCAGGGCTATCCAATTATTAAACTGGATATCATATAAATATGGATTTGGCACTTATCTTCACCGTATTGACGGATATTTTTCCAGAGCTACCAGGGAAAAAGCAGCTGAAGAATTATCAAAACTTATTGAAGTATACGATACCGCAAATAATCATGTCTATGTCGATACTCTTATCTCTCCTTCTTACACCTCAGCACTGGCACAGGCTATCCAGGTACCCGGAATTTCCGGTATGGAAAATAACATGGTTATTTTTGAATACGACAAGGAACATCCTAATAATCTGAAAGATATAATAGAAAACACAGGCCTGATAAAAGCAGGTAATTTTGATATCTGTATACTCGCAACCAGTAGTAAGGATATCAACTACAGTAACGGTATCCATGTATGGATCAATTCCCGTTATCCGGAAAACTCAAGCCTTTTAATCCTCTTAAGCTTTATTATATCTGACCATCCCGACTGGAGGAAATCAAGTATTAAAATATTTGAAACATGTAAACCGGAACAATATGATGAGGTAAAAGCTAATCTTACAGAACTGGTAAAATCAGGACGGCTGCCTATTACACAAAAAAATATAGAAATTATCAGAGAGACACCGGAAATGACTATCAAAAATCTGATAAATCAAAAATCCGCATCAGCCGGATTAACGATGATAGGCTTTGACACTCAAGTCCTTAAACATAACGGAGAATCGGTTCTCTGCGGATATGATGATATAGGAACAATACTGTTTGTAAACTCCCATACACAAAAAGAAATAGTCTGATTATAAAACTGTTACATATCAACCGGACTACCTCTGGTCCTTCCCATCCACGAAAGATCAATATCCGGCCCAAAATGATCTTTGAAGATCCTGTAATAAAATAACTCTTCTTTCGAATTTATTATTAACCCATTCGATAATTTCCGTTCCTTCCTGAATACATTGTCTGTAATTTGTGATTCAGCATAGTCTTTTAATATCTCTTCCACTCCTGCACCTTCCCAGAATTTTACTTTTGGCCTGTAAAGAATATTTTCGGGAAGCAATCCCTTCATGGCCTGTCTGAGTATCCATTTTTCTGTATTATTATAGATTTTATACTTTGCAGGAATGGTAAATGCATATCTGACAATATCGGGATTGGCAAAAACCAGATGAGCTACCAGCCCATGGGCAGAGGCACAACGATCAACTCTTTGAAATGCAGTATTATGGAGGCTGCCGGTAATTCTGAGCAATTCATTTTCAAGACCTGATTGTGGAATTGATTTAAGGTATCTATATCCTGCAAACAACTCATCTCCCCCTTCTCCGGAAAAGACTTCACTCACATAATCAGAAGCCAGTTTTGCAACAAGATAATTAGTAATACTCGACCTCACCAAAAGGGCATCAAATGATTCAAGATGATAAATAACATCCGGTAATTTCTTTATCAGATCATTTATAGTGACGATCATTTCGTGATGTTCCGATTTAATGAACTGTGCCATTTCTTTTGCATACCGCAGATCAGGTGCACCTTTAAACCCCGATGCAAAAGTCTTTAATCGTCTTATCTTTTTTGTTGCCAAAGCACATATTGCACTTGAGTCGAGGCCTCCGGAAAGCCATGATCCTACATCATCCGATTTAATACAATCGGATACTGCCCGGTCAAGATGATCAAGTAAATCAGCAGCTATAATACCAGGATCATCTTCAACAGTCTGCAAACCCTTTAAACGGAAAAAGGAATTCAGGCCCTCATTATCCAGAAAATGACCAGGAGGTAACTCCTTTATTTCATTGGTGACCGGTAGCAGTGCTTTCACTTCTGAAGCGAAACATAGATTCCCGTCCTTATCACTTGCATAATATAAAGGAGCAACACCCAATTCATCACGATACAGGATAATATCTTTTTCTCCGGGTTTAACAAAGGCAAAATGACCCGGACCATTGTTATATGCCACATTACCTTCAGAGATATGTTTTCTGATACCTTCTATTTCCGATTCGTTCCAGATGAGTCCTACAGTATTTCCATTTGCTTCAAATACTGAAATCCCCGATATTCCCCTGTAACGGATCCTGTCAAGCATAGCTTCAACCTCCACGTTTGCACCTCTTGTTGCTATTCCTGCAATTCCTGCCATATCTCAATTCCTTTCTTTTGTATACTGTGACAGTTTTTCTTTTCCTGCGTATTTATACAGGCAGGATAAAAACCTTATAAAATGTCGCAGTATTTAATAATTTATAATCGTTTCAAATCCCCTTAAGCTTTTTAATTCTTTCTTCTTCAGTTAATCTCCTTCCCGTATTCCTGTCTATAGCGTACCATGCACCGTCAATAAGGTTTGTGGTAATAGTTCCACACAGATGTGGGTTTCCCTGGAAATGAGGTGTATCAAATAATCCCGTTTTTATTGCTTCAGCTATAACTGCAGCATCCGACCAGGGATCATCGCTTTTGTCCTTACCTCTTCTTCTAAGTTCTTCCAACAGAATCCGGGCCTCATTTTTTAATTCTTCCTTTCTTTCTCTTACAATTGTGTTTCCCGTCATGTCGGGTAATCCGTAGAGAGTATTATGAAGGACACCGTGTATTATATTACAGCTCTGTATGAGTTCATCAGGAAAGATTGCATGATCGCCTTCGCTGAATCCAACCACATGAAGAATATGTGGTTTAAGAGCCAGACTGATGACAGCTGATGCAGCCAGCTGACCCTTTGCTATGGAAGGATCAGCTGATAAATGTGCCAAACCTGCCCTGACCTGACGGAATACAGTGAAAGAATCGTCATCCAGTTCTCTTATCATTTCATCTTTCGCCAGCATCTTTGCAATATCCATTTCAGCTGATGTCCCGGGTGGATTATTAAACATATACTGTGATACATAGTGCCGGACTCCGGCTTTTTTTGCATTGTAAGCTGCCAGAAAGGCCATTGCCACTGCCAGAGGATCATGCGCATCTCTAAGACTCCACTGATGTGATTCGTTAACTTCAACAGGAATACCTTTAAGGGCATACCAGTGCATTACTTCCTGATTCTCTCTTATCGCTTCTTCCATTGGTCTTTTTGATCTTCCGTCAATGACATTATACCAACATAAGGGTATTGCACCCCATGCATTATTTATCGTCCTGACACTCATCTCCGCCCACTTCATAAGATCACGTGTTCCGGCATAACATCTGACCAGGGGGTAGTTTCCACATCTCGTACTATTGTATATGGCTTCAAGATCTTCTGCCTTTCTTAGAGGAACACCACCTGCTCCATCCTGAGTGGGATCCATATCGTCAGGATGAAAAAAATGCTCCTGCGCATTCTGATCAGGTCCAATACTTAGTACATCGAGCACACCGGCTTCTGATATTTTAATTACCCCCTCAAGGGTCTCTGCCATTGTAGGTCTGCCAAAATGATGACGCAGAAGAGGGTAAGGATACTTTTGTTCTATTCTCCCAATAAGAGTATCAGATAATGAACCTTCAGCTGCCCTTATGTTTGTCCCTCTCAGATACTGTCTTATTGATTCAACAGACTCTGTACCGTTAAATACCTTTTCAAACAGTCCGGATTTTACTGCCCGTTCGGCTACCGGGGCTGTCCCTCCGAAAATCATTCTTGTCTTTTCTAATTCTGCTTTCTTTAATTCGGAACCAAGATCTGCAAACAGTTCTGCTGCTGCCTCAGGAGTCAGTCTGTAACTCAGAGCAGTTATATCTGGTTCTTCATCTCTTATTAATCTGACAAGTCTTTCTACCGATACTGCAGGGCCAAAAGTAATAGTCCGATATCCTTCCATCTCTGCCAGCCTGAGAAAATGATGCAGCCCTGCAACATGCACGCAACTGCCTATGGCAGCACCAATAATCTTTTTCATAGCGCAATTGTTTCAGATTAAATAATATCAGCAGCTCTTCTCTATTTGACCTGCTCTCCTATTGCAAGTAAGCGGAGATCCCTGACACTCATTCCGGCAATGCCCAGGTTCTCTACTGTTCTGCCGTCTGCCCAGTAATCAGTATTATTAATTACGCAACCCAGTTGAATGATTGAATTAATGGACGGAGTACTTACATTAAGCATCTTTCCGGTTGAGGCTATCGGGACAAGACTGAAAGGGATATCTTCGTTGAGATATCTTACATTTAAGGATCGGGGTGCCATTATACCTCTGTAACCTGTGTTTTTTCTCATGGCTTCAAAGAGGGTATTACCTGCAGATGAATATGCCATATACAACCACTGCTGTGCTGAAATAACACGTATTCCTATGGCCTCTGCCACTTTTATCCGCTCTTCGTCAATCATTTCAAGAACTCTTGTTACTCCAGGAGTTGCCCCTTCATGATAGAACTGGAAATCAATATCGTGTTCTATCCACCCAGCATTGAGAATACACAATGCAGGGTGAAACACACTCCCTATGTTCTCAAAACTCGTTTTTATAACATTGTCTCCCGGGACAAACTGAGGATACAACAGACGCAGTTTACTTATGAGATCCGGGATCAGATGTGCTCTTATCGTTGCCACAGGAATTGAATGTTTTACCCTGAATATATGTACCTGCGACGGGCCGGTGGCCCGGGAAGCATAAATAAATGTCTGAGCTTCTCCTATTATAACATTTGTGTTTGCTTTCTTTTTTAACAAGACCTGCTTGAATTCGATAGCTCCGAATGTCCTTCCCGGATGAAGTACGATTATCTGATTATCTGACAGAAAAGGCGCCATTTGTTCAGCCATCCAGCGATGGCCATAAGCCGGAACAACAACCATTATGAACTCAACATCTTCTATGGCCTCTTTTATTGAGTTGGTAGCCATATTAAGCTTTCCGAACCCTTCAATCTCTCCTGTAAGTTCTATTGTCCCTGAAGATTTTACTCCCCATAACCTTTCTTCCCCTCTGTTAAACAGATTCACTTTATGCCCCATAAGTGCGAGATGACCGGCCATAGCCAGACCGCCATGCCCTGCACCAAGAACAGCAACCTTACGTATATCTGCATTAGCTGACATTGTTTTATAAATATCTTACATATATTAAAAAACCTCTGTCGTAAGGAATAAAATTATATGCCCTCTTACAAATATAATGAAATCCCGGGATAAAACCCAGAATAAGGCAATCAATAATCTGATTACCCGGCAAAAACATTAACAGCTAACCAGAAAAAAGGATGCCCATTTGAGCATCCTTCTAAAAACAAAGTATTAAAAACAAGAAAAAACAATTACTTAAGTCTTAATCTGCAATTCCCGATATTTTTATCATTGCATATTATTTCAATCTTATACTCTCCTTTGTCCAATTTTTCTTCAGCCAAATATGTAAGAGAAACTGTTCGCATCTGTTCTGCCTTTCCAGGCATAGATGAAAGAGAAGCAGTATAAGAATCCTTATCAGGTAATATATCCCAGCTAAGAGATGAATTATCAGGTGTTATTGTTGTTCCTGAAGGAGTAGTGATCGTGAAACTTATTTCTTCTGACAGATCCTGTGGCACTTCAAATTGCACATTAAGCTTCTTTGTCAGGCATGACCAGAAAGAAAGCTTTTCTCTTTTCCTGCCTCTTGAACCATAGGCAAGAAAATTATCTGAAGAATACAGTGACATCTCCTGTAACTGGCTTTCAAGAGATTCTTTTTCTTCTTCTATAGCAACAAGGTTGTTTTGCATTGTTTCATTTTCAGCTGTCTTTTCTTCAAATTCGGTTTTCAGACGCGCATATTCATTTTCCAGACCGTCTTTCTCTTCTTTTATCACTTCCAGTTCAGCATTATTTTCTTCTAATGTTTTTCTTGCCCGTGACAAAGAAGCTATTGTTCTGTCTTTTTGAGTAAGGGATGTCTGCATGTCTGCAATTTCCTTACTGCTTGCTTCATTTACCGCCTGAAGGGAAGCAAGATCGTTTTTAACCTTTTCAAGCTCCTGTTCAACCTGAACCCGTTCTGATAAAAGAGATTCCGACTTAAGCTTTTCAGCATTCAGATTACGTTTTGTTTTGGCATTCACAAAAAATGCGCCGATTGCCAGGAGCAGTAAAAGTACCAAGATCACTGCCCCGATAATTACCTTCCTGTCCTGTTCTGATTCCATTTTTTTTTTAGTTTTAGTGTTATATATACAATAATATAACAATTTATTCAATTAATGAAAAAAACCGTGAAGAAAACCCGATAAATCACTTCAATAGTTTTTTAATATTGTATAATTTATTTAAAGCTTCTACCGGGGTCAGATTATTTATATCCAGATCCAGTATTTCATCACGTATTTGCTTCAGGACAGGATCATCAAGCTGAAATATACTTAGCTGTAATCCTTCTCTGTGATCAGCCAGACCGGCAATTGGTTTAACCAGTTCCTGTTTTTCATGGCTTTGTTCAAGTTCTTTCAGTATTTCGTCAGCACGGTTTACAACACTTTTTGGCATCCCTGCCATTTTAGCCACATGAATACCAAAACTATGTTCACTTCCTCCTCTTTTAAGTTTTCTCAGAAAGATAACCTTGTTGTTCATTTCTCTTATTGAAACATTGTAGTTCCTGACTCTTTGGAAGGAATTTTCCATTTCATTCAGCTCATGATAATGAGTTGCGAACAATGTTTTTGCCCTCATTTTGTTTTCGTGCAGGAACTCAACCATAGCCCAGGCAATTGAGATGCCATCGTAAGTACTTGTCCCCCGCCCTATCTCATCAAGAAGGATAAGGCTTCTCTCGGAAAGATTATTCAGAATACTTGCCGTCTCATTCATCTCAACCATAAAAGTTGATTCACCCAGACTAATATTATCGCTTGCCCCTACTCTTGTAAATATTTTATCCACTATCCCTATATTTGCCGCTCCGGCAGGCACAAAACACCCTACCTGAGCCATCAATACTATAAGGGCTGTCTGTCTCAAAAGAGCCGATTTTCCCGACATATTTGGTCCGGTTAATATGATTATCTGCTGATCTTCAGAATCGAGAAAAAGGTCATTTGGAACATATGATTCCCCGGGAGCTAACTGTTTCTCTATTACAGGATGCCGTCCTTCTTTTATGTCAATAACTTTGGTATTGTCAAGAGCAGGCCTTTTATATCCGTTTTCAATAGATATAGCGGCAAATGAAAGGAGACAATCAATACGGGCAACAAGCAGTGAATCAACCTGAATAACCGGAATATATTCAATGATGGATAATACAAGATCGTTGAATAATTTTGTTTCCAGCTCAAGAATCTTTTCTTCAGCACCGAGGATTTTACTTTCATATTCCTTCAGTTCTCCGGTAATATATCTTTCAGCACTCACAAGGGTCTGTTTGCGGATCCATTCAGACGGAACCTTATTTTTGTGAGTATTCCTTACTTCTATATAATACCCGAAAACATTATTATACCCTACTTTCAAAGAACTTATCCCGGTTTTTTTACTCTCTCTGTCCTGTAAATCAGCCAGATAATCCTTGCTACTGTACAGGATAAGCCTTAGTTCATCCAGTTCGGCTGATACTCCTTCTGCAATTATGTTTCCCCTGTTTATCTGAACAGGAGGATCATCATTCACGTTGCGTTCAATATTATCGGCAAGAGATCTGCAGTGATTAAGTTCTTTCCCGATTTTCACCAAAGGTTCACAGTCACTTTTTTCACATAAATCCTTAAGACTCTCAATAGCTCTTAAGGCCTTTTTCAACTGCACAGCTTCTCTCGGATTTAACCTGTTGACAGCCACCTTGGAAGAAAGCCTTTCCAGATCACCAATCTGTTTCAGCAACCCGGATATCCTGTCTCTGAAAGGAGCATTTTCCAGAAAATACTGGACAATATCCAGTCTTTCATTTATCGGCTGCAAATCTTTAAGAGGAAGAGAGAGCCATCTTTTAAGCAAACGTCCACCCATTGGTGACACAGTATTGTCCATCACATCGATCAGAGTCCGGGCTCCTTCGTATGGCGATTGAAATATTTCCAGGTTTTTTATTGTAAACTTATCAAGCCAGACATATCTGTCTCCATCAATACGTGAAATATTTGTTATATGTCCAAGTTGTTCATGCCTGGTGATATCAAGATAATAGAGAATTGCACCTGCTGCAATTATTCCAAGAGACAGCCCCTGAACACCAAAGCCTTTTAATGAACTTGTTTCAAATTGTTTTAAAAGACGGTCGTTGGCTGCATCCGGAGTAAATATCCAGTCATCCAGCCTGTTCGTATAAAATCTGGTGCCGAAATATTCATGAAAAAGATTTGTATTATCTTTTTCATGTAGTACCTCTTTAGGCTGAAAATTATTCAGCATCTGATCTATATAATCGATAGTACCCTCAGAAACGAGAAATTCACCTGTTGATATGTCAAGGAATGCAACACCTCCTATTTTCTTGTCAATATGTACAGCAGCCAGGAAATTGTTTTCCTTATGCATCAATACATTATCATTAAGGGACACCCCTGGAGTAATAAGTTCTGTAATGCCTCGTTTAACGATTTTTTTGGCCAGTTTGGGATCTTCCAGCTGCTCACATATAGCTACTCTTTGCCCTGCCCTTACAAGCCGCGGAAGATAAGTGTCCAGTGCATGGTATGGAAAACCTGCAAGTTCAACAAAAGAAGCTGATCCGTTGGCTCTCCGTGTCAGAGTTATACCGAGTATCTCCGAAGCACGGACTGCATCCTCTCCAAAGGTCTCATAAAAATCTCCTACCCTGAATAAAAGTATGGCATCAGGATGCTTGCCCTTGATGGCTGAATACTGTTTCATCAGTGGTGTTTGCGCATACTTCTTATTTTCCGGCATATGAATGCTAATGGCGAAGACAATTTTATACTGACTGCTAACAAAGATACAATTTTATACTGATTCAATTCTCTCCAGACTCTTCATGCAGCATGCAAATTATTGTGGTAAAAATAATCTTCATTACCCATGCCTGTATATTCAATTGGTATAAACCCCGGAGCAAGCTCTGGATTCCATAATTTACTATACCGTTTTTTTACCATGTTTTCAGAGACTATTCTGTGTTTCCAATAACAAACCATTACATCGGGGCTTAGGTGAAATTTGCTAATGCCGCTCATTTTACTTATTTTTATCTATCTCACCAGTAATATAAATTACTGATAATGGAGAATATTAATTTATTCCGGTGAAATATTTAATATTATGAATGAAGGTTTTAATATTTCAGATTGTGCTCTCATTGCTATCGCAACAGGGGAAAAAGCACAAAACCTGAGAGAATTCAGGGATCATCTCAGGACAGTTCATCCGGGTTGTTTTTATTATCATTTCTGGGGTGGTCTTTTATACCCCCATTTTAATGACCCGGAATTCCAGAATGATTTTGCCGTATGGGCTTCACGTAATCTTCACGATCAGAAAATCTCCGAACAATTTGCTGTAATTGATCCGAATATTTATAGCGATATTGAAGATCTCCGGCAGGAGATTATAGAAATAGTTGAAGAACGCCTTTATGAATCAGAACATGTTCCATGGGCCAAAAGAGGACAGGAATTTCATTTTATTCGTTCACAGATAGTCATTTTCGAGACAGGGATAACATACACTGATCCCCGCGAACTGGTTGAAGCAATACCAAACATGTCTCTTGGAAGTATATTTTTCCATTTCATTGACTCCCGGCGCCGAACTGAAGGACACAGAAATGATATATCTGTCTGGCTTGAAGGATTGGGAGATGAATATGAAGAATTAATAAAAGTACTTGATAAAATAGATCCCTATTTTACTACTCTGAGTGAACTACGAAATATCATTCACATCGCATTTAACAATTTTTTTAAGAAGATACCGAATGGGAAGCTTACTTGAACAATACGCCAGTGTTGCAGGACACGAAGTTATCGACCAGTTACAACAGCTGGCCAATCCGTTAAGAGGAATGAAGATCCTTCATATTAATTCCACTAAAGAAGGGGGTGGCGTTGCTGAAATTCTGAACCGCCTTATACCTCTGAAAAAGGAATTGGGAATAGATGCAGAATGGGAGATTATTACCGGTGAAAAAGATTTTTATCTCTGCACTAAAAAAATGCATAATTCATTACAAGGCAACAGAGATGATATTCCAGACAATCTCCTGTCGGTATATGAAAAAACGAACAGGGAAAATTACGAACGACTGAGAGAAAAACTTGAAACGGCAGACATAGTTTTTATTCATGACCCACAACCTGCAGCTCTGCTCAGCCATTGTAACAACAGAAAAGGCAAGTGGTTCTGGAGGTGCCACATAGATGTCAGTCACCCATACAGGCCCGTATGGAAATATCTACGGGAGTTTATTAAAGGATATGACGCAAGTATCTGGTCACTTTCGGAATTTGTTCAACCACTCAATCATCCACAATATCTTATACCTCCCAGTATTGATCCGCTGAGCGAAAAAAACAGAGAACTTCCAAAGAAAGAAATAACGGATTTACTTAATTCATGGGGGATAAAAAAGGACATCCCTCTTATCACCCAGGTTTCGCGCTTTGACAGGTTCAAGGATCCTGTAGGTGTAATACAAAGTTACAGGATGGTAAAAAAATATGTCCCCGTTCAGCTGGTATTGGCTGGTGGTGGTGCATCTGACGACCCTGAAGGCCAGGAAGTACTGGATGAAGTTAAAGCCTTTGCCGGCAATGATCCGGATATTCATGTACTGGAACTTCCACCCGATGCACACAGGCAAATCAATGCCCTTCAAAGTGGCTCTGACATCATAATACAAAAATCGCTCAAAGAAGGATTCGGTTTAACCGTAACAGAAGGCTTATGGAAGGGGAAACCCGTTATTGCAGGTAATACCGGCGGTATCAAGCTGCAAATAATAGATCACTACACAGGGTTCAGAGTTACAACACCCGAAGGTGCTGCTATGAGGATAAGATATCTACTTAAACATCCCGGGACAAGAAAACGCATGGGAGAAAATGCCCGGCAATTTGTTCTCAACAATTACCTCATAACCCGTCAGCTAAGAGAATACCTTACACTTGTGGTCGGTTTATTATTCGGATCTGAAGACAAAATAGAACTGAAATTACCTTCTCACTAAAAAATACAGAACAGAAAAATAAGAATGAAAGAAGCACTTAATATACTAATGACAGCTTCTGAATGTGTCCCTTTTGCCAAAACAGGAGGACTGGGGGATGTTGTTGGTACTTTACCCCGTTTTCTGAAAAAAGCTGGCCATAATGTTATCGTCATAACTCCATTGTATTCATTCATAAACAGAGAAGAACACAATCTTAAAGTTACTTTCGATAAAATTAGTGTAAGAATGGAATATGAAGAAATTGTCTTCTCTCTCCATGAAAGCACAATGAGAGGTGATGTGCCTGTATATTTCATTGATTATGAACCTTTTTTCAATAGATCAAATATATATCATGATGATAATTTTATTGATTATCAGGATAATCCCAAACGTTTCTCATTTCTGTCAAAAGCAGCATTGGAAGTTTGCAAATTACTGAATTTCCCCCCTGACATTGCTCATGGGCATGACTGGCACACTGCTATTCTGCCGGCTTACCTGAAAAGATTGTATTCTCATGACAGCTTTTTTACAAATACGGCCAGCGTACTCACTATTCATAACATAGCCTACCAGGGAAGATATGATAAATATTATCATTATTATGCGGGGTTGAATGATGAGGATTTCACCCCCGATAAATTTGAATGTTTCAATGCTGTTAATTTCCTGAAAGGAGGTATTTATTTTGCTGATGCAGTAAATACAGTGAGTAAGGGATATGCATCAGAAATAAAAACTTCATCAGGCGGTCATGGTCTTGATCAGTTTATTAAGAGGAAGGGTGATAATTTTTTGGGCATTCTAAACGGAGCAGATTACGGAGAATGGGATCCTGCAAAAGATAAGCTTATCCCTTCCAATTATAATAGTACTAATCTTAATGGTAAAGATTTATGTAAAAAAGTATTGCAAAAGGAATTCAGGTTACAGGAGAATAATAAAATACCTGTTATTGGCATAATCAGCAGAATGGTTGAACAAAAAGGTTTCTACCTGTTGCCAGGGTGTATTGATCAGATAATGGAGAGCCTGGATGTCCAGTTTGCTGTCCTTGGTTCAGGTGATAAATACCTTGAAGTCTTCTTTAGCGATCTGGAAAAGAGATTTCCGGGAAAAGTAGGGACGTACATTGGTTACAACAATCACCTGGCTCATCTGATAGAATCCGGCAGCGATCTCTTTCTGATGCCCTCATTATATGAACCATGCGGATTAAACCAGATTTATTCACTTAAATACGGAACTTTGCCGATAGTAAGAGCTACCGGAGGATTAAAAGACACTGTTGAAAATTATGATCCGGATACCGGTCTGGGTACAGGATTTGTCTTTTGGGAACCCTCATGCAATTCTATCTACAATACTATCAAATGGGCTGTCGAAACATTTTATAACAGAAAGCAGCATTTTCACGATCTAAGGAAAAGAGCCATGCTCAAAAATTTCTCCTGGGAGAAAAGTGTTGCAGAATATATTAAACTCTATAAAAAGGCTATGGGAGATAAGCCCTGATGAACCATGTCCTATAGGAAAGAATTGTGATCACGTCCGGAAATCATCCTTACTAACAGGGTCTGTAAAAAGTCGATACAATGCTCCCGGCCGATTCAATAATGATTTCTTCATTTTTCCGGCCATTCACTTTTCAGGAGATAATGGTAAGTACTGTTTACGGAGTTAGATCTGGCCTTTTGAATCATGATCTTATCATTCTGTAACAGACGGATCATCTCTGCACCGGCATATAGGACGGGGCCATAACCGTGTGTTGCAAAGATACTGGCACCCCTGTTATAATAATACACATTATCATGGGCAAAAGTTGTAGCTTCGCAGGTTCCGTCCACTGCACCATTTAGCAGAACCCGGCTTTCAGTGGCATTCCAGCCAGTCAGTGCAACAGGTCCGTAAACATGGCTTATCCATCCCTCATTGATCCCCTTTGCAACAGCGAAGGTGATCATTGCCGTACAAGATGTTTCAAGAAAAGTATCAGTTTTGTCAAGCATATTATGCCAAAAACCGGTTCCATCCTGAAGTCCGGCAAGGGTACGGATCATAGAACGATAAAGGTGAAGTATTTCCTCTCTCCCCCTGTAATCTTCAGGCAGAAGATCGAGTAATTCAGCCATAGCCATCAATGTCCAGCCATTGGCACGCCCCCAGTAAAATCGTGGGTCATAATCACCAGAAGTAACACTCCAGCCATGATCAAATAATTCTTTTTCGGGAATATAAAGTCTGTCAGCCATTTGCAGAACCTGTTTTACCGCATCATCAAAATATTTATTTTCTTTTGTCAGTATACCCATATTTGCAAGAAAAGGGACACTCATATACATATCATCTGCCCATACCGACTGATATTGCGGGCGATGCCTGGCCAGGGTTCCGTCATCCAGACGGAATTGCCCATTAGAAATATAATCGGCAATTTTGTTTATGAGATCCAGGTAATCATCGTTTTTGTCCTTTAAGTATGTCTTAATCATTGCTGCACCGATAGATCCACAATCATCCAGCGCCTCAAAATCAGGAGTTCTTCCCCAGCCTCCCCTTGCCTCACTGCCAAACTTTTTACGGTTTTCAATGAAATAAGGGAGTGTCTCTACAACAAAATCAAAGAACCGGGTATTATTGGCAAAAAAAGTCTGATCGCCTGTTACATCTCCTATATATCCAAATGCAGAAAGAACAACACCATGTGTATAGGACCATTCTCCTGCAAAACCATCGGAAACACGCGCATTCTTATTCAACTTTTCAAAATTGGTTATTTCATTACCGGTTTCGGAATCAATAACTTTTAAAGTACTTGTGGATTCATAGTAAGAAAGAACCCTGTACAGAATTTCCTCTATTCCCTCAACTGTCGGATAATCATAGGGAACAAGATAATCTGGTATCCTTTCCGGGCTTTCCTGCTGGGCCTGCAACATTATGCAGCTATGCAACAGTAGAATAATAATTAAAGAAGATTTGATGTATTCCATTAGTATACTGATATAAATGAATTATTAAATCCATATCTATAGTCGTCTTAAACTATTCGTATTGTGCATAAAATATCGTTACATATTTTGAGATCTTATAACTGAAATATTTTTTTGTCGTTCGTCTCAAATAGGTATGTGGTACCATTTACTCCAATAGTGACAGGATTTGCCCATCCTTTATCGAAGGTAATGGTTAAGGTTTTGTGATTAATATCCAGGTGGATCCAGTGTCCGCGGTACCGGAGATAAAACCTCATTTGCCTGATATCTTCAGGCAGTTGTGGATTGAACCATAACACGTCATCTCTAATCTCCAGACCTGTATAGCATCGTTGAATAATATCGAGCGTCCCGGCCATTGCACCCAGGTGTATTCCTTCATGGGTTGTCCCTCCCTGTACGTCCTTAAAATCGCTCAAAAGGGCCTTGCGAAAACTTTTCCATGACTCATCTCTGTTCGACCGGGCAAATACCCATGCATATATCACCTGGCTTAGTGTTGAACCGTGGGCAGTGTGTCTGCTGTAATAATCAATGTTCTCAGGAATAGTGCCGGGCTTTAAAGTGTAACCAAGATTATTAAAAATACCGTCAAGTTCTTCTGCTGAAAAAAGGTAAAAAAGCATCAATACATCGGCCTGTTTACTTGCCTTGTAATTGTTGCAGCTATCGCCTTCGGCCTCCAGTACACGATCCAGACGAATAAACTGACCATACTCCCTGTGATAATAATCCCAATCCAGCTCCTTTAGCTTATCATAGCCATCAAACTGCATAATGAGGTCGTCTTTAAATGGAACATACATGTTTTTGGTAATTTTTTTCCATCTATCTATATCAATTTCTGAGAATCCAACTGTTTGTCTGAGATTTTTGCGCCATTCATTATCCAGCAATTCAAGCAATTCAAGAGCACGTTCAATGACCCAGACAGCCATTACATTGGTATAGGCATTATTGTTAAGTCCCGGTTCGTCTTCTGCTGCTCCCGGGTAATGTGTATGGTATTCATCAGGGCCCATTACCTTTTTAATTTCATATTTCCCCATCTTTTCGTTCAAGGTGGCTTTGTCTGACCAAAACAAAGCATTGGAAAGTATAATCTCAGCTCCGTGAGATAAGAGAAAATCTATATCTCCTGTACTCTGGTAATAATGCCACACGTTGTAGGGGACAGCGGCATTTATATGGTATTGGAGGTGAGACACATCCGGAAGCCATCGGCCTGAACGGGGATTAAGATGAATTTTCTGAGTTTCTTCGCGTCCGTTGCTGCCGCTTTGCCATGGGAACATAGCACCGCGATATCCGGACTGAAAAGCTGCAAATCTTGCCTCGGGCAATCTGCGGTACCTGTACATGAGCAGAGAGCGCGACAACTGTGGAAAGTGAAGATCAATAAATGGCTTAATATACAATTCATCCCAGAAAATATGCCCACGATAGGCTTCACCATGCCATCCCCGTGCCGGTATACCAATATCGTAGTCGACACTGTTGAGAGAAACCGTTTGATAAAGATGGAGAATGTGCAGTCGTATTACCTTCTGATCAAGGGGTTCGCTTGTTTCTAACTCAATATCGTTGTACTGCCAGATGTGTCTCCAGGCAGCAGTATGTTTCTCTTCCAGGGTTCCGAATGTATCAGCACGATCAATTGATTTCCTGGCTTCGGTCAGGGGGTCGGAGATAGCCATGTCGCGGGAGGAGAAAAATGACATGATCTTTTCTACCTGACAGGTCTCTCCTTCCTGGCAATTAAAAATAAAATCCATAGCTACAAGACCATCCTCGTTCACTTCATTTATGAATGTTTCAGTACTTTTGCCCTTGAAGAAAATAGTGGTTTTTGCTGCCTGTGCTGTCAGTATTTTTGATTGTTTGCTTTGGCTGAGCATATAAATACTGCTATCGTTAAAATGCCCGGTATCGATAATATCAATATGATTCTGGTTCAAAGCACTGTATCGCTCTACATTATTATTGATAATGTTTCCGTCAATTCCTGATCGCAGGGTTATTTTGCCCGACCAGTTGAGCGGTATAAGTTCCCATTGAATAGCAGCAGCATGGGGGTTACTCATGCTAACCAGGCGTCTTGATTTTAATTCGCTTACTCTCCCTTTCTTATCGCGAAAGGACAGTTTGCGTTCCAGTATCGCTTCCTTAAGGTGCAGATGTGTTTCGTAACTGATTATCTCCGTAGCATCCATATCAAACCAGTTGTCATCTTCAATCCTGAAAGTGAGATATAACCAGTTAGGCCAGTTAACCAGATCTTCATTTTCTATGATCTTATCCTGCACTTTTGATTTCATCCTGTTATAGCCACCTGCCAGATAAGTGCCCGGATAGTTCCAATACTTACCAGGGGACACTTTGTTTTTCCCAACAATGTTTTTTGGGTGTTGATTTTTTTCCATCTCAAGTGCTCCCCGTGTAGTAAAATATCCATTTCCAAGGGTGCATAGTGCTTCCTGCAAGGAGTGGTCTTTTGTATTAAAATCCTTGTATGTTATTGTCCAGTCTGATTTCATATAAAAGTTCTTTTAATGTTTCTGTTCATGCAATTCAATGAGTTTTTTAAAAAACTCATTTACCTGAAAAACATTTTTCAGCGAATATCTTGCTGCCGTAGGCTGCCCATGGCTACCCACCAATATACCTAACCCGATATTTTTCAAAGCTTTAAAACCATCCTCATCAGTAATATCATCTCCAATAAAGACAGGAATAACATCTTTGTTCTGCGACAAATTAAGTGCATCGAGTATCCACAGCACAGCTTTACCCTTATGCCAGTCAAGATCTGGTTTAATTTCGATTATCTTTTTCCCTTCACCTTTTTTATGACCGGGATGTTTTTCAAGTATTTCATCCACCAGCTTTCTTACTACTTCTTCATCTTCCGGGCGTGCATTACGATAATGAATACCAATGGCATAACGTTTTCTATCCACCTGGGTGCCCCTGGTTTTTCCTTTTAGATATGAAACGACTTCTTTCTCTATAACATTGAGTCTGGGAATAATCTTTTCCGAATCGGGATGTTCCATAAACAATTCATTTGGTCCTGTTATGATATATCCATGGCTCCCGGCGTAAATCATTTCATCGAGACCTACCAGTTTTTCGACATCTTCCTTGTCACGTCCGGTAACAATAGCTACGGTGTATATTCCGGCCAGTTTTTTAAGGGTTTTTCTCATTCCGGGGGAAAGAATTGCATTTTCAGGGCGGGGAACAATGGGTGAAAGTGTGCCATCATAATCCAGAAAAATAACGGGTGTCTTTTGTGAAAGGATATCAAATATTTCAATATTTTCAGGAAAGATGGGTATTCCCTGGCGGGCAAAAAATTTTTCGTGCAAAGCCCTGTCGTGAAGATCAAAATCCCTGAAATCATCAATAGTGATATCGGCACCATTTTTCAGTAATGCTTTTGAGTTGCCGAAGCGGCTTATTCCAACTACCAGCCCGAAATATCCCCTTTGTCCGGCTTTTACTCCGGATGAAGCATCTTCAAAGACCACCGCATTTTCAACATTTATATTCAAACGTCGGGCTGCTTCTGTAAAAATATCCGGGTTGGGTTTCCCTTTCAGCCCAATCTCTTCCGATACCAATCCATCCACACAGGTATCAAAAAGATTGCTGATACCTGCCACTTGAATGATCTTTCTGCAATTTTTACTGGAAGACACAATGGCTGTTTTCATTCCCTGGCTGCGCCATACCTTTAATTTTTCCAGTGCATCATGATACACTTCAACGCCGTCTTTTTCCAGAAGATTGTTAAAAAGTACGTTTTTGCTGTTTCCCAGGGCACAGACAGTATCATATCCAGGATCATCATTTTTTGACCCATAAGGTATCTCGACACCCCTGGATGCCAAAAAACTCTTTACTCCCTGATAGCGGGGTTTCCCATCAATGTATTCCTGGTAATCGTATTCTGTCATGGAAGCCTGCCCCGGGCAACGATCTTCAAAGAATTTGTCGAACATCACCTTCCATGCTTTTTTGTGTGTTGTACGGGTTTGTGTTATCACTCCGTCGAGATCAAAAATAAGAGCTTCGATAGATTTAGTTTCTGATAAAGATTTTGTCTTATCGTTCATAACATTTTCTGTTTGAATTTCTGTTTTTTCAGTTTAAGCATGTCGATCTTTGGTTAATATATTAATCTACAGCCACAATACAAAACTTTCAAGCCAGTTTTTATTGTGAAAAACGGAATTATATTATCTCAAGCCGACAGTTTTCTGCATTCAGAACTTCTCAATAGCGCCCAGACCAAATAATGCAAAATCGTACCTGACAGGATCTTCTGAATCAAAGCTTCTCAGAATCGCATCCAGTTCTGTTACTGCCTTGGCATCGTTTTGTTTTCTCTTCAACAGTCCAAGTTTTCTGGCAACATTACCTGAATGAACATCGAGGGGACATGACAGGATTGACGGTGATATCGTATCCCATATACCAAAATCCACACCTCTTTTATCTTTCCTGACCATCCATCGCAGGAACATGTTCATTCTCTTTGCAGCTGATCCCTTTAGCGGGTCGGAGATGTGTTTACCTGCTCTTTTTTCATGAGGGAGTTCAAAAAATATATTTCTGAAATGGTGGATAGCCGTTTGTAATGAATCATTGGTTTTGAATTGTGAAAAAATACTCTCCGGGCCTTTGTAGCTGGTATAAATATGGCGTAGAGCTTTAATGAAATAAATAAAATCATCAGCATTGAAAGTACGGTGAATAACACAATGTATTCTCCTCAGATCATTACTGCTATGACCCATTACGAAATCGTAAGGTGCATTATCCATAAATGACATCATCAGACGTGCATTTCTGCATATCATCACACGATTACCCCACGCAATAGTGGCCGCGAGGAAACCGGATATTTCAATATCTTCTTTCAAGGTATATTGATGGGGAATACTTACAGGATCATGTGCAATGAAGTCGGGACAATTATATTTATCAGCTTTTTCATCCAAAAATTCTTTAAGTTCTGTCAGTTTTAGTCTCATAAGCTTTTAAGATGTAAGCTGTAAAACTACGGATATAAATTATTCTCCAGTCTGTCCAGGTGTTTTCCCACCAGCTGTTGGATCCGGTTTAAAAAGTGAATACCTGTCACATAAAAATAACAAACAGGCGTTACTAAAATATCAGCCCGTCTTTTATCTGCAATATTCTATCAGACATATTTGCCAGTTGTCTGTCATGTGTAACAATAACAATTGTTTGTCCGAATGTATCTCTTAATCTGAAAAACAGTTTATGCAGCTCATCTTTGTTTTCACTGTCGAGATTTCCCGATGGTTCATCAGCCAGAATAACTGAAGGGTTGTTAATGAGAGCGCGGGCTACAGCTACTCGCTGTTGCTCTCCTCCGCTTAATTCTGAAGGTTTATGTTCAAGACGGTCTGTAAGATTCAAAAATCCCAACAATTCAGCCGCTCTTGATTCAGCATCAGCCTTGCTTCTCCCCGCAATATAGGCAGGGATACAAACATTTTCCAGAGCAGTAAATTCAGGAAGTAGCTGGTGAAACTGAAAAACAAAACCTATGTTGCTATTACGAAAAGCAGCCAGGGTTTTTCCTTTTAACTTACTGGTATCTGTTTTTTTATAATATATCTTACCGCTGTCCGGACGATCGAGTGTTCCTATTATCTGTAATAAAGTAGTTTTACCTGCTCCGCTTGCTCCCACGATAGATACAACTTCCTTTTCTCTGATCTCAAGATCTATTCCTTTAAGAACTCTGAGATTTCCGAAAGCTTTTGTAATACCTGTTGTTTTAATCATACCGGGAAGTACCATTCTTTCTTAGAACACGAACCTGCCAGACCTGCTAACATTGTGACATTCTGCCACTTCATTACTAATTATATCCGGTAACGCAGGTCGGACAATATTATTCTTCGGGATAATCGTATTTATAGTCATCAGGTACGTCATTATCATCCGGTCCTGATGTTTTTTTCTTATCATTAGTATCTTTCTTCAGATTATCAGAAATTTCCTTTGTGTCCTTGTCAACTTCATCAGAAAAATCCTTCACATTTTTCTCAATATTTCCGGAAATCTCATTCACATCTTTCTGAACGGATTCAGAGAAATCATCAAGATTACTTTTAATATTATCAGATACTTCATTAACGTCTTTTGTAATATTTTCCGAAAGATCAGTTACATCTTTCCTGATAGTATTAGTAACGTCATCAATATCCTTCCTCAACTCGTTTGTATTGCTTTCTATTTCTCTTTTGATTTCATCTGTTGCTTTTCTGAAGTCACGCATACCTTTTCCGAATGTACGGGCAAATTCCGGCAGCTTATCAGCTCCGAACAGCAATAGTATTACCACAATAATAACAAAAATTTCCTGTCCGCTCATAAAACCCCTGTTTTGAGATTTCTTTTCAAAATTCAAAGTTACTAAAGATTCATCATATACTCTCTTAACATGATCTGTAAAAAAACCGGAACATTCATTTCAATAGCACTTTTTCAGTCTGAAGTCCCGGCAATTTTATTTGTTTTTATCATCAGATCTTTATGCCCTTCTTTTTCGTTGTGTCATAAACAAGTGAGCTGGCTATAAATATAGAAGAATAGGTTCCGACAATGATACCAATAATCATTGCGAACAGGAATCCTCTGATTGTTTCGCCGCCGAAGAAGAACATGATGAGCAACACCAGCAGGGAAGTGATCCCCGTATTCAGAGTACGGGTAAGTGTACTGTTCATTGCAAGGTTAATAACCTCATTGAACGGCCGTTTCCTGTGCAGGGGCAAGTATTCTCTCAGCCTGTCATAAACAACCACTGTATCATTTATGGAATAACCTATTACAGTCAGTATTGCTGCAATAAAGGATTGGTCTATTTCCATGGAAAAAGGCATTATTCCCCATAACAGAGAATAGATACCCATAACTATCATTGCGTCATGGGCTACTGCAGCCATAGCGCCCAGTCCGTACTGCCAGTTTTTAAATCGTATAAAGATATATATAAACATTATAGCCAGGGAGAAGAAAACAGCAAAGACAGCATTTCGCTTTGTATCACTTGCTATAGCAGGACCGACTGTCTCAGAGCTCTGTCGGTAATCAGACAGGAACTCTTCTTCTGTCACATCCGGTCCCAGCAGTTCTTTTAAACCCTGGTATAACTGTGATTCCACTTCGCTGTCAGCACCACTTTCATCAACTCTGTATTTGGTCATTATGCGAACCTGATTATCGCTACCGTATGTAACCACCTGAGGTGTTTCACCAAAAACATTTGTCAACTTTTCAGCTACCTCTGCGGTGTTTACACTTTCGTCAAACCTGACAACATAGGTTCTTCCACCTGTAAATTCGATACCCTGATTTAACCCTTTTACAAATAGAGAAGCTATACCGAGAAGGATCAATCCTATTGATATTGAATAGAAGAGTTTTCTTTTTCCAATAAAATCAACTTTGGCATTTTTAAGGATATTAGCTGTTATTTTTATTGAAAATGAGAGACTGGCATTTCTTTTCAGAAGCCATTCATAGATCAGTCTGGTTATAAAGATTGCACTGAACAATGAAGTGAAAATACCAATTACGAGAATTGTAGCAAAACCTTTGATCGGTCCTGTTCCAAAAATATACAGGATAATACCTGTCAACAGTGTTGTAATGTTTGAATCGAGAATAGCAGACAGAGCTCCTTTATAACCATCAGCGATGGCCAGTTTATTACCTTTTCCCGCTCTCAGCTCCTCACGTATCCGCTCATATATCAGCACATTTGCGTCGACCGACATTCCCATAGTCAACACTATACCTGCTATACCCGGTAAAGTAAGGACTGCTCCCAGGGATGTTGTCACACCCATGATCAGGAAAATATTTGCAAGAAGGGCTATGTCGGATATAGTACCGGCGCTCTTACTATAATAGAATACCATATATACAAGAACCAGAATAAATGACAGTACAAATGATTTAAGTCCGGCATTTATTGCTTCCTTACCCAGGGTAGGACCAATAACTGTATCAGAGATGATTCTGGCAGGAGCCGGCATTTTTCCCGATTTTAGGATATTGGCCAGGTCATTGGCTTCATCCAGAGTAAAATCGCCTGTTATCTGAGTGCTGCCACCTGATATCTCGTTTTCAACCCTGGGGTATGAGCGTACATAACCGTCAAGTACAACTGCTATACAGCGGCCAATGTTTTCACGAGTCATTCTCTGCCATGTTTTAGCCCCTTCGGTATTCATATTGAAATTGACCTGGACTTCCGATCCTGTAACGCCTGAACTTGGTCGTGCTGAAGTGATAACATCTCCTCCCAAGGGAGCTCTCCCGTCACGGGTTGTAATCTTAATAGCATGGAGTTCATACATTGTTTGTGCAGGATCGTATTTATACGGATTCTGGCTCCAGTAAAATTTCAGATCACGGGGAAACAAGGCCTTTATCTGATTCATATTCAGATATCTGTTCACCCTGGCTGTATCTACTCCAAGGGCAAGACCCACCATACATGATGGCAATGGTTCACCCTGTGCGGTCACTCTGGGTGTAAGTATGCCGAAAAGGGGATTCTGGCGATTGAAGTCTTCTCTGGTTGCAGGTTCACTTATAGCGGTGGTATCCGACTCTATCAGATCGAGAAGAGCATCATCGCCTGTTCTGGTTGTATCAGTTAGTAAGGAATCTGTTTCTGTCTGAACGGGAAGTTCCGAAGTACTACCAACAATATCTCTCAGAAGATTATTCGCTTCAGACAGATAACCTAATATTTCAGCATTTTCATAAGTTTCCCAGAATTCCAGACTGGCTGTTCCCTGGAGAAGCTCCCGAACTCTTTGATAATCTGTTTGTCCCGGAAGCTGGATAAGTATACGCCCCTTGGTTCCCATCTGGGTGATGCTGGGCTGGACAACACCAAACCTGTCAATCCTGGAAGATAGAATATTAAATGCATTTGATATCGCTCCGTCGATTTCTTCTTCAAGCACTTCTAGGACCTCTTCATTGGTGGAATTGAAATTCACTCTGTTCCTGAGATCAACTGTATTGAATATGGCAGCAAGTTTTGCATTCGGGTCTATTTCCTCAAAGGCTCTGCCAAAAAGAGTCAGGTAATCCGACTGACTCTGTATCTGTAATTCATTTGCCCTTGACAGGGCTTCAGCAAAGACTGGATCGGTATTATAATTTGAAAGAGCCCTCAGGATATCTTCCACAGACACTTCAAGTATCACATTCATCCCTCCTTTTAGGTCAAGGCCCAGATTGATCTCTTTTTTCTGGACTTCTTTAAAAGTGAAACCAAGATAGTTCCATTGATCTTTCGGAAGGGACGCTATTGAATCAATATATTGATTTTGTTTGACGAGGTCTCCGTCTGCATATTCTTTAGCATCCTTTTTAACTTTTGCGGTTGCAGCCGTAAAGGAAAGTTCATAGATTGATACTAATGCTAATGCAATTGCTAGAATGATAATAGCTGCTTTGTTCTGCATCTCCGTATAATATTACTCTGTAATTATTTATGATCCTTTATTATCGAGGCGCAAATATATTAAATTTTTTACAAAAAAAAGGCTGAATTATAAATCATCCAGCCCATATAACAGTAAACCTGTGTTAATTTTATTCAAGCAGCAAGTCGTAATCTGTCTCGAGAGGCTTTCTGCTTACGAAATCGAAAAGTGCAAGGCTTCGAATATTATAATAATAGTTCCAGTAGTTTTGTAAGGCCTGAACATAAGCTCTTCTGTTAGAGTCTTTCTTTGTGTCAGCATTATTCAGTTCCAGTACTGATATCTTACCTATTCTGAATCGTTCGTAAGCCACTTCAAACATTCTCTGGGCGACTGTATCAGATTTGGCAGCGGTATAAACCTGTTCTGCCTGAAGATTGAATTGTTCCACATCCAGAATGAGGTTTGCATCAAAATCCGATCTTTCCTGTTGGGATGTTACCTGAGCTAACTGAAGGCTCGATCGTGCCATCTGATATCTTCCCCTTCCCAGCCCCCAGTCAAGAATGGGTATAGTAATGCCGAGCCGTATTGTTTGCTGCTGGTTTGCATCATTATAAGCCTGACGGAAAATAGGATCCTGATCGCGGGTACCGAATGACGCAGTTAAATTTGCATTTAATCCTTTTTCAGCTTTCGCCTGGGCGACACTACTCTGGGCATTAAGCAGAGTGAGCTGTTGGGAAATCATTTCTGGATTGTTAGTATGAGCCAGTTCCAGAACCTCCTGTGGATCAACCTGCAAATCAGGTATCTCATTCGGAAGGATGAGTTCTATCTTAACATTCTCATTAAATCCAAGGAAAGAACGCAACCTGATTTCCCTGTCACGCAGATTCATATCTGCTTCTTTTCTGGCTATCTCGGTGTTGAGCCAGGAAAGCTGCATTTCCAGCATTTCATCTTCAGCTATTGTCCCAAGATTATATCGCCCCTGAGACATCTTCCATAAAGTATCTGCATTGTTATAATTCAGTTCGGCAATCTGTTTGTTTATCTGCGCCAGGGCAAGAGAAAAAAAGTACTGGACTGCCTGAAGATGCACGTTTTCAATACTCATCAGATAGTTTTTCTTTGCTTCCTCATATTCCAGCGGGGCTATTCTCTTTTCCCACTTGAGCGAATTATATCTGAAAAGTGGCTGAACAAAACGTATACTAATTGGAGCAGTAATGTAATTATTCGTATTGTCTTCAAAATCATTTTCCAGAGTCAGATCCGATTGGAGTGAAATTGTTCCTCCAGTAAACCCAATATTTTGTGTAAGTGACAATGATCCAATATTTTGCAATACGTTTGTAGATATATATCGCCACTGATTGGTACCTGAATCCCAGACCCTGGTATAAGCAGTGGTATAATCAGGAGTTGTTCCTGTGAGGGTAAGAGATGGACGGTATTGAGCTACAAATGTCCTGTACTGCCAGTAACTGGCTCTGAACCTGTGTCTGGCCATAAGAGCATTTGGCGACTGCTCTTCAGACAATCTTATAACATCATCAAGAGTAAGTCGTTTTAATTCCTGAGCCGATGTTATCTGTACTGTAAAAAGAAATGTCAGAACTATTGAAAAGACAATTAATTTCTTCATTTTTAATGTTTTATTCATATCTTAATGATTCTATAGGATCTTTTTCTGATGCTCGTTTGGCGGGTGAATAACCAAAAATAACTCCAACTGCAGCCGATACTCCGAATGAAATAAAGACGGAAAAAAATGAAACAACAGTCATTATTCCTGCAATCTGTTCAATCAGTTTAGCCATTATTACCCCGAGAAATATTCCGATAAAGCCTCCCGAAAGACTTATCAGCACGGCCTCGGAAAGGAATTGAACAACAATGTCCATCTTTTTTGCACCGATAGCCATTCTTGTCCCAATTTCTTTTATTCGCTCCATTACAGAGGCAAACATAATATTCATGATACCTATACCTCCGACAATAAGAGATATACTTGCAATAGCTCCGAGAACAATATTAAAAATATCTTTTGTTCTCTGTTGTTGTTTCAACAGTAATTCCGGGACAGTGATTTCAAAATCTTTGACATTGGAATGGCGTCTTGCCAACATACGGCTCAGCACTTCAGTTGAAGAGTTGATTTGTTCTGTCTCGTCAACCTGAACAACGATTCTGTCGAGCTGATTATAATTCGTTTCTACATCAGAGCTGGCATCAGAACTACTGACAATGATACGTCCTCTTGCTCCCGGGCCTCCACCTCCCATAAACATCAGATTTGCCGAAGCTTCAGATACAAGTTTTGTATTCACAAGAGCTCTGTTCTGATACCTTGAAAGCATTGTCTGTATAGGTATATAAATATTGTCATTATATACATTAACGCCCTTTTCCTCAAAACCGGTAAGACTAACTGTTGTCTTCTGGAGAACTCCGATAACTTTCAGCCATATCCCGTCAAATTTTATATACTGACCAATAGGATCAACTTTGCTAAAGAATTTCGCTCTTATATTTGCTCCGATAATACATACAGGTATTCCGTTCTCGGCCTGATAATCGTTGAAGAATGCACCTGATACCAAAGGCAGATTATAAAGATGGAAATAATCATTTGCAACACCCACCAGCTTGGCAGAATATCTTACTCCATTCATCATAGCTGTTGAATTAAAAGATATTTCGGGGCTTATTCTTTTTACTGAAGGGAGGGTTTCCCTGATTGCTTCCACATCAAGCATACTTAACCCCCGGGAAAATTTTTTCTGTTGCTTCTCTCCCGAATCTTCAGCGGATGATCCTTCTTCCTGAATAATGGGATTAATAAGAATATTATTCACTCCCACCATCTCCATCTGCTCCATAATCTCCTGTTTGGCTCCTTTCCCAATGGCAAGCATAGCTATTACAGCTGCGACTCCGAAAATGATACCAAGAGCTGTAAGCATCGATTTCAGTTTGTTGGAAATGATTGATTCCACAGCAATCTCAATATCGTGAAAATATCTGAAGATAAATTTGAACATGATATTCTTTATTTAATTTCTAAATTTCTAACCACTATTTATAAAATACTACTGTGGCCTTTGCGTTTGTGGAACTCTATTCTGAGTTCGTATAGCAGAAGTATCGGGGATAGGCATTTGTCCCTGTGGCATATTAGCTCTCATTTCCATGAATCTTCTCATAGCAGCAGAATCCATTGTTCCTCCGGGGGCTCCTCCCGGGAAATTTCCTCTCATACCTCCGCCGCCACCCATTCCGGGAGGCATTCCGGTCATCCCGCCTGCTGCACCCCTGAAGTTTCTCTCTACAGCTTCATTTGCTCTCTTTTCTGCCTCTTTCTTTATTCTCTCTTTTTCTCTTATCTCAGCAATAAGGTCTTCGCCTGACAGTTTAGTAAATTTCTCGGGTTCTTCAGGAGTATTTAAATACATCTTGTCTCCGGGTTCCAGTCCTTTCTCTATAACAACATTGTTTTCATTGGATTCTCCAAGCATAACAATCTGTCTTGTGCCGTTTTTCATATAAACGAATGGAATAGTATCAGGAGTGTTGTGAACACATTCCAGTGGAATGTATGTCACATCATTAATAGTCTTGGTTATGATCTTGTTGCCTGTTGTCATGGAAGGTCTGAGAATCTCGTCCGATTCATTCAGTTTAACGATAACCTCGAACACTTTGGCATCAGCATTTGGAAGTTGCTCTCCTATATTGGCAACACTTAATACTGTTCCATCGTATTTTTTATCCGGGAAAGCATCTACCATGACTTCCACCTTCTGTCCGGCAGCAACCTTACTGACATCAATCTCATTAACATATGTTTTTGATATCATGCTCGACATGTCAGGCAGGGTAGCTACCACATTATCCCATGGACTGATGGATGAACCAATTTTTCTTTTGGCATTGGTCCTGTCTCTGTAATAAATAACCATACCATTTGCAGGAGCATAAATATCAAATTGTTCAAGCAATGTCTGCAAATCATTAACCTGTTGACGCTGTTCAGCCAGTTGGTTTTTAATAGTTCGCATATCCGATTTGGCCTGTTCCACTCTTAGTTCATAACTCCTTTCTGCCTGTTCAAGTGAACGTATAGCTTTCTCAAGCGAAATCTCTGCCTGGCGCTGTGTTGTAGGAGGTTCATATTTTGATTCCTGAACTGTAATCCTTGCTTCTTCAACACTGAACTTCAAATTCTTAATATTATCCCTCAGATTACTCAGAGTAACAGCTGTATCAAGCATCCTGACTTCCAGATTATTTTCAAGAGTCTCCAGATTCTCAAGCTCGTCTTTGAGTGAATTATCAAACGTTGTCTTGTCAAGCGATCCGATATAATCTCCCTTCTTAACTTCTGTACCTTCCGGGACCAAATCAATGATATTAATATCCATAGCTCTTATTCGCCTGTTCATCATGAATTCCGGCCCTGTAATATCTATTGAATTCTCAGCCTGTAATTCTCCCGTAGTTGTAACAATTATATCAAATGTGCCTTTTTGTGCTTCAACATACAGATTTGCCATATCTTTTCTCGCAGATATGCTTCCGATCACAATCAGTGCAATAATAAGAACAACGGCTGCGCTGGCTGCAATAATAATTGTCTTTTTCATCAGATAAATATTTAAATTTTATTGAGTATCCGGAGCCTTCCGGTATGAACCTGCTGTTTTAAAAACTTAATGATTCACGCCCTGAAGTCCCTCTTCTCCTATTGTTTTTCAAATTAAGCAATAAAAGTATTTAAAAGCGTTTCTTCTCTTATTCGCATTAACAATATTTAACAGAGAAGTTTTTATGCCTTTTTGAACTAAAGACAGTCACAGGTTTGTTTTTATTCCTGTATTACCTAAAAATAAGTATTTTTAACAATAGATATTGCCTTATCTGCCAGATTATCAGCCTCATTTTGTGTGCCAGCCTCAGCATATATTCTCATTATGGGTTCTGTATTTGATTTTCTTATCTGAAGCCATCCCTCAGGATATTCAATCCGCATCCCATCTCTCTCGTCTATCTTCCGGTCTTTAAACTCTTCCCTAAGAATATCAAGTACTTTGTCGAAATCCGTATCTGGCCGCAGGGTGAGTTTTTTCTTGGCTATTACATAGTTTGGGTAACAGCGCCTGAGGGCTTTACATTTAACAGAACTTTTTGCCAGATGTGAAAGGAACAATCCTATCCCCACAAGGGCATCCCGTCCATAGTGTAATTCAGGATAAATAATACCTCCATTACCTTCTCCGCCTATTACGGCCTTCTGTTTCTTCATTTCTGCAACTACATTAACCTCTCCCACAGGCGACGAAAAATAATTACATCCATATTTCTCCGTAATATCTTTCAAAGCCCTGGTAGATGATAAATTGGAAACGGTATTACCTGGTGTATGGCCAAGCACATAATCGGCAACTGATACAAGTGTGTATTCTTCTCCGAACATTGATCCGTCTTCACAGATTATTGCCAGACGGTCAACATCCGGATCAACAACAAAGCCCAGATCTGCCTTTTCTTTTATTACCATATCTGATATATCTCTGAGGTTTTCAGGCAAAGGCTCAGGATTATGGGCAAAGTTGCCGTCAGGATTGGTGTTAAGCTCAAATACCGTCTCAACACCAAGTTGTTTGAGAAGTTCCGGTATTATTATTCCACCCACGGAATTAACACAATCCACAGCCACTTTGAAACGGGATTTTTTTATAGCTTCTACATCAACCAGTTCAAGCTTTAGAACCGAATCAATATGTTTTTGATTCCATGTATCGTCACAGCTAAGAAAGCCGGCCGAATCAAATCCTGCAAAATTAAAATCCTCTTTTTCAGCAAGAAATAATATTCCCCTGCCATCATCATCAGAAAGGAATTCTCCTTTTTCATTCAATAACTTAAGGGCATTCCATTGTGCAGGATTATGACTTGCTGTAATAATTATTCCTCCGTGAGATCCCGTTCCGGTTACAGCTATTTCTACTGTGGGTGTTGTTGCCAGCCCGAGATCTGTTATACTAATACCCATACTTCGCAATGTACTGTTAACCAACGAACTAACCAGAGGTCCTGACACTCTTGCATCACGACCTGTCACAATTTTTATCCCATCATTTTTCCCTGACTTGTTCTTTATCCATGTCCCGTAAGCTGCACTGAACTTAACTATATCAACAGGTGTAAGACTTTCTCCGGGCCGGCCACCAATAGTGCCTCTGATCCCGGAAATAGATTTAATCAATGCCATTGTAAAGAGTATTAGTTATCAAGCACACAAAGGTGCAAAAAAATCATTAAACAGTAAATCATCAAATAATCGTACCTTTGTTGCCATTATTTATTCCACATGGATAAGAATAAAATTTCGGAAAGACACTCAGGGAAACAGAAAAAACGGGATACGGGTAAAAATTCCGGTAGAGGGTTACGAGAAAAAGAAAACAGAAAAAACAGCAAAAGCGTAAAAAAAGGTCCGGATACTATTCGTCTTAACAGATTTATTTCCGTCAGCGGCTTATGTTCTAGGCGTGAGGCAGATGAAATTATCAAGAAAGGTTTTATTTCTGTTAACGGGAAAAAGGTAACTACATTGGGGACGGTAGTCTCTTCAAAGGATGATGTCAGATACAAAGGGAAAAAACTTTCAGCAGAAAAAAAGGTTTATATTTTATTGAATAAACCAAAAGGGTATGTAACCACAATGCATGATCCACACGCCGAAAAAACAGTCATTGAACTCCTTGGGAGTGCTCTGCCTGAAAGGGTCTATCCTGTAGGACGCCTTGATAAAGAAACCACAGGAGTCCTTCTCCTCACCAATGACGGCGATCTTGCAGGGCGACTGACACATCCGCGCTATGACAGGAAAAAAATTTACCATGCAGGTCTTGATAAACCTGTAACCAAAGAGGATATGTATCGTCTGGCTAATGGTATAGATCTGGAAGGTGATGTAATCATGGCAGACTCAGTGGCATATACCGATCCTGTTGATAAAAGTAACATCGGGATAGAGCTTCATTCCGGTAAAAACAGAGTTGTGAGAAAGATGTTTGAGGCTCTGGGCTACAGGGTGAAAAAGCTTGACAGAGTATATTTTGCAGGTCTTACAAAGAAAAATGTCCCACGGGGAAAATGGAGATTTCTTACAATAAAGGAAATTAATATGCTTAAGCGTGGAATTTTTTAGAAGACAATAATGGATCACAAAGCAGGTTTTGTTAACATTCTTGGGAATCCCAATGTCGGAAAATCGACCATCATGAATGCTTTGGTAGGTAAAAAACTATCCATAGTAACCTCAAAAGCACAGACCACCCGGCACAGGATCATAGGAATTGTCAATGGAGACAATTTTCAGATTATCTATTCTGATACACCAGGCATCCTGAAGCCGGGATATAAACTTCAGGAAGCCATGATGTCATTTGTAAATATGGCACTGAAAGATGCCGACATTTTTCTCTATGTTACAGATGTGACTGAAAAACCCCTCGATGAAAACATAATTACCAGGAAAATCAAGTCATCAGGAATACCAATTATTCTTGTTATCAATAAAATTGATCTTTCAAACCAGGATGATCTTGGCAGACTGGTTGAAGCATGGAGTAATATTTTCCCCGGATCTCCTGTAATATCTCTGTCAGCGGCTTATGGTTTTAATATGAATGTTCTCCTTGATACCATACTAGCCAAATTACCTGATAATCCTCCCTGGTTTCCGAAAGATCAGCTTACCGACAAATATGAAAGATTTTTTGCTTCAGAAATTTTACGTGAGAAAATTCTCCTCAACTATAAGAAAGAAGTGCCATATTCCGTTGAGGCAGAAATAGAAAGCTTTCATGAAGAAAAAGATATTATCCGAATACGGGCTCTCATTCATGTTGAGCGGGATAGCCAGAAAGGTATAATAATAGGACACAGGGGACAAACATTAAAAAAAGTCGGGACTGAAGCAAGACTCGAAATGGAAGATTTTTTTGGGAAGAAAGTCTTTCTTGAGTTGTTCGTAAAAGTATCAAAAGAGTGGCGCGAAAAACCAATGATGCTGAAGCGGTTTGGATATCAGTAGAGAGAACAGTCAGGTAATATGGGAAAAATTGTAGCTATAGTAGGCAGGCCAAATGTGGGTAAATCAACACTCTTCAACAGGCTGACAGGATCAAGGGATGCCATTGTTGATGAGATGAGTGGTGTGACACGTGATCGCATATATGGTATCTGTAACTGGAACGGGGTCGATTTCTCTGTAATTGACACAGGAGGATATGTTGAGATATCTGATGATATATTTGAGGAAGAGATTAATAAACAGGTCCTTCTGGCTATCAGTGAATCTGATCTGATCCTCTTTATGGTTGATGTAACTACCGGCATTCATCAGCTCGATACTTCCGTAGCCAGAATGCTGAGAAAAACAGAAAAAAAAGTATTTCTGGTAGTCAACAAGGTCGATAACAATCAGAGGCTTTTTGATGCAAACGAATTTTATGCTCTTGGACTGGGAGATTATTACCCTTTAAGCTCCGTTAGCGGCAGCGGTACAGGGGATCTTCTCGATGCTATTGTAAAGAACCTTCCAAAACTCGAAGATAAACCTTTGCCTGAACTTCCCAGAATAGCTATCACAGGCCGGCCAAATTCAGGAAAATCATCTCTTTTCAATTCTCTGCTGGGAGAAGAAAGGAATATCGTAACACCCATCCCGGGAACTACCCGTGATTCAATTTTTATCCATTACAATAAATATCAGCACAACTTTTTTCTGGTTGATACTGCAGGACTGAGGAAAAAAAACAAAGTCAGTGAAGACATTGAGTTCTATTCAGTGATCAGAGCCATCAGAACAATTGAGAATGCAGATATCTGCCTCCTGATGATTGATGGCACCAGAGGGATTGAAGCCCAGGACCTTAATATAATGTCATTAATTTTTAAAAACAATAAGGGACTGATTGTTCTGGTCAACAAATGGGATATTGTACCAAAAGAGAATAATACAACCCGCGATTTTGAAAAAATAATCAGGAGTAAAACAGCTCCTTTCGTCGATTACGATATCCTTTTCATTTCTGCACTTAATAAACAAAGAATACACAAAATACTTGATCTTATTAAAGATGTTAATACTAACAGAACCAGACGTATATCCACATCAGAACTAAATGATGTAATGCTTAATATTGTGAATAAGAACCCTCCTCCGGCCCTGAAAGGAAAACAAATAAAAATTAAGTATATAACACAATTACCTTCACATACACCAACCTTTGCTTTCTTTTGTAATCTGCCTCAGTATGTTAAAGAGCCCTATAAAAGATTTCTTGAAAACAGAATGAGAGAACACTTCAATTTTACCGGTGTTCCTATCAGAATATTTTTCAGAAAAAAATAATGTAATTTGGTGTGGTTTTTGATGAAAATATTTTAACACGGCCTGTTATGAAAAAATTCAAATATCTACTGTTCTGCGTTTTCTTTCTTTCCGTTTTTTTCTCATGCGGGAGAATTGAGCAGTTACCTCCCGAACCTTATATTGATTTCACAAGTTTTACTGTTTTCGACACTACCGATATTCTCGGGAATGATTGTAAGGGTGGGCGACTGAAGTTTTATTTCGAAGACGGGGACGGAGATATGGGTCTTGATCCGCCGGAGAATGAGGATGATACGGATACTACAAATCTCTTCTTCACTGCATACAGAAAAACCGGCGGGATAATGGTGAAAATGATAAAGGATGATGTGCTGTATCCCTCCAACTACAGGATTCCGTATATGGAAAGGTTGGGGCAGAACAAGCTTCTTAAAGGGACCATCGCAGTTTCTTTTTTATACCTCTTTTATGATGTTGCTGATGATGACACATTAATGTACGATTTTTTTATCAAAGACAGAGCAGGCAATATAAGCAATACAGAATCCACGACAGAGATCTCTCTGTCGCATAACGACATATACCAGGAATAACTCTTAAAACCTTACTCCGATCAGAAGGATATCATCCACCTGGTCATAAGTACCTTTCCATTCCTTATAAAAGCTTACTATCCTGTCTTTCTGTTCAGACATCGGCAGATTAGTCCCCTCTTCTATCAGACTCTTCAGTCTGGCTATTTTCATTTTCTTGCCGTCAGGCCCTCCAAACTGATCCGGCAACCCGTCAGAGAAAAGATAAATAGTGTCTCCTTCATCCAGAAAATATTCCTGATCATCAAAGAATTTTTCATTTACTGATTCCCCTCCTATAGAGCATCTGTTGCCTTTTATATAAAGTGATTCTCCCTGAGTGACCAGTATAACAGGACGCATTGCAGAGGCAAAACGAATATGGCGGGTCTTCATGTCGATCTCACATATCGTCATATCCATTCCATCATTTGACACACCCATTTCAAGGTTCTGATTAAGAGTTGAAAATATCTGGTCATCAAGAACTTTCAGGATTTTTGAAGGTTTACTTATATGTTGACGGAGAATTATATCCTGTAACAACGTTGAACCTATCATTGACATGAACGCCCCAGGCACTCCATGACCGGTAGAATCAGCACATACCAGAATAAACTTTTCTTCATTCAGCTTGTCAAACCAATAGAAATCACCACTCACTATATCACGGGGGTAAAAAATAATAAACGCATCTTTTACTGTCTCCTTCAGCTTGTTGAAATCAGGCAATATGCTGGTTTGTATCCTTTTAGCATAATTAATACTATCTGTTATTTCAATATTCTGCATCTCAATTTTATCCTTTTGCCTCATCACTTCACTAGTTCTGGCATCCAGCTCTTTTTTAAGATATTGTTCGAGCTTCTTCTGCGCTTTCTCCCTCTCTCTTACAATGATGATAACAACCAGGGTGACAACCGCAAGAGATAAAAGATAAAACCATAATGTCCTCCAGAATGGCTTTTTTATTGTCAGATTAAAAGATAAAGGATCACTGGTCATTTCATCTTCACTGACGGAAAGCATTTCAAATCTGTACTTACCGTCACGCGGTGCCAGAATCACTTCTCTGTCGGTAGTCCATCCCGACCAATCACTATCCCAGTTATCTAAACGCGTCTGATAAAATACTTTTTCCGGATCTCTCAGACTAATACCCACATAATTTACTTTAATAGTGTATTTCTTCCTGTAGGGCAAAGTAAATGAAGACTGATAAGGATACTCTATATCGTTAATTGTTATGTAGTTAATATTATTAAAAGGTGGAACATCAACAGGTCTGTCCTTATCCCTGTCATAAATTATCAATCCTTCTGTTGTACCAAGGAAAATATCTCCTTCAGATGACTCATACATCCCCTGGGGATTACATTTCCCTCCCAGAGCAAAGTCTGTCTCATAAGATTTTATCACACCGGTTTCCCTGTCATACAGGGAGAATCCTCTCTCATGACCAATCCATATCCTGTTCTGTGAATCAGAAAGAACGCTGTAACAGTAATCTGACATTAACATGTCGGATCTGCTGTATGATCTGACTGAATCACCGAATAATTCATATAATCCATACCCTTCTGTGGCTGCCCAAATATGACCATCCATACTCTGGCTGAAAGCTGTAATGGAATTCATTGTTCCGGGCATGACAGCTTCCCCTGAAAAAACACCTTTTTCCGGATCAATCTGATACAATCTGTCAGTTTTGGTTGCAATTGCTGCCAATCCTTCATCTCCAATGAAAACCTGAGCTATACTGTTATGCGGAAGTCCATTTGTTATATTATATTCTGCGATAAGGACGCCGGTATTACGATCCAGAAGGCTAACTCCATTGAGAGATCCCAGCCATATATACTGATCATCTATTGTAATATCTTTAATGTAATCCTTTCCGGAATCTCCGGACAGATAAACTCTTCTTACCTTTTCTGTTCTGTCTCTGACAAACAATCCGCTGCCTGCAGTGCCAAACCATATACCTTCTTTCTGATCAACACAATATGAAGATATATCATCTCCTCCGGTATCCTTTCTGAGATCAGTGAATGATTCATAAATGTCATTATCCGGATCATAATAATAGAATCCGGCCGGTGTCCCAAGAAATAACCTGTCCGCACTTTCCGTAACATATATTATATTGTTTGTCTCCGGGTCTGTCCCCGGAATATAAAATCTAAAAGCAAGAGAATTAAGCATTGACAGGCCGTCTCCAAATAAGGCAAACCACAGATTCCCTTCAACATCCTGAAAAACACTCCGTGCATTGTTCCCCGGCAAACCGGAATCACGGTCAAATATTTTCCAGGATTTTACTGACACATCCTGTTCTGAAAGATCCATATAAATAAATCCCAAATCATTTGTCGATATCCATAACGATCCGTCAGAATCTTCATAAATTGAACTTACATTCAGGCTTTCAAATACTTCAAGATCACTTAAAGGTGTCAGAATGTTGGTATCATCATCAATTTCCAGTTTGAAAAGAGTATTGCCATTGGTTCCTGCTATATACATATTATCCCCGGTGTTCAGTTTATGTAAAGCTGTAACGTTAGAATAATCAAATCCTTCAACAGAATTAATCTGCATAAGTGTATCTTCTTCAACACCCATCATTAAAATGTTTTCCTGTGTTCCCAGAAGAATATTTCCTTCGGTAGTTATTGAAGCAGAGAAAAGAGCAAGGTTACTTTCAATTTTGTAGGTCTTTATCTTTTCCCTGTCAGAAAGATCAACCCTGAAAAGAGCCTCTCCCTGAGGAACTATCCAGACAGAACCGTCGGGACCTTCAAGTATCTCTTCAATAAACCGGGTATTTGTCAATGGCAGTTTCTCAAGAACACCTTTTTCATAATAATATACAGAACCATTATTGCATCCGAACCAGAGAGTTCCTTTACTATCTTTTATGTTAGCCGTAGGGTAATGACCGCTCAGTGAATCGGGATATGGAATATGATGAAAAGTAAAACCGTCAAACTTTGATAAACCGTTTCCAGTGCCTACCCAAAGGTAACCGTTGTCATCCTGTTCGAGAGTATAGATAAAAGTATTTGGTATTCCGCTTTCAATTCCAAAGTTCTTAAATCTGTAAGTCTGACCGTTAAGAATATGTGATATTAATAATAAGCACAATAAAATGATTATTTGGGGGTTTCTTCTTTCTATACTGAATTTCATAACAGCCCTGGAATTGATTATTTAGGCCTTTTAAGCGGTGTAATTTTTACTTTCGGCTGGTAAACGGGTACACCTCCGATAGGAGAGCTGAAAAAAGGTAAAGCATCTCCTCTCTGGCTTTCAAGTGTTATTACTACATTATTGTTTTTGACCAGTTCGCCCTGCTTTTTATGGAACTGAAAATCTAGAGAAGAATTGACTTCCTGTGCTTCTATGGGAATTCTGGATTCCTGCCAGTTATCTTCACCTGATATGGGGATTTCAATTCCCTGTTTATACCTTGAAACGACCAGAACATTACCATCTTCATCCCAGTCAAAATTTCGTTGTCGGATATACACTACTCCGGTATCAACATAAGGATAGATATGTGCAACACTCTTGAAGTTGTTCCACATCCTGAAAGTGTATTCATAAGTAAAAGCGTTCCCTCCTTCTACCGTCTGGTTAATATCCGGTTCACGACTTAGAAAATAACGGTACAGGTTGCCATCATCTCCACTAACACCCTCACAGATCACTTTAAACAGATATGAATTCCATTTAGTGCTGAATTCACCTGCAGTCGGATTGAAAGGTCCAAAGGTAAACCAACCGTTGTCATATCTTGCCTCTCCCCCGAATGCCCTTGATGCCAACAAGTTACCTCCCTTATAATTCAGTCCGTCAATGAGACCTCTCGATTCTTCATTTCTGTCAGGATCCACTCCTCGTCCCCCATAGATTGAAAAAAGGCATCTGGTATTGAATTCTCCCTGTATTTCATCATTTTCTCCTCCGGTATCAGGATCAAACACCCGTATATAAAATGGTTGTGTATATTCCTGGGGTATGGAAAAGAACCAGACTGAATAAAAATCATCATCACCCCAGGATGTCATTCCGTCTTTTCCAAATGTTACAAGAAAAGGTATATTTTCGTCACTTCCCGGCACTTCCTGTCCCGAAAGTGAATTGACAGATAAGACCAGACAAAATGTAAAAATTAAAAATATTGAATATAAATGCCTTATAAGTGTCATTAAATTTATAATTTATGTATTCTCATTTCCAGCATCAGGGTGTTACTATAATGTTTTTGCAGACACAAGTCTCCCTGACAACACCACTCTTATCCGGGGCAGAAGTGACTATCAGTTGAATATTATAAGTACCGGGGTTCGCAAACACTTTATCAACTTCCCTGCCAATTGCTATTGTTTCATCACCAAAATTCCAGTAATACCTTGCGATATTCCACCCGGGCAGATTTGTTTTACTGGCATCAAACTTTATGTTACTTCCGGCAACACATTCTTCCGGGCCTGTAATATACGGCTGCTCCGCATCAGAGATTTCAAGGTTATACGTCTTCTGGTTGAACATTGTTTCTCCTGTAATAAGATTTACGACATCCAGTTGTACCAGATATACTCCCGGTCCCGGATAACAATGTTCCACTATTGAACCAACCGCTGTATCACCATCTCCCAATCTCCATTCATAACGGAAAGGTATGGTATCGTATTTAACAGCGTTTTCCTCAATGAGTTGAAAACAATAATTATTTTCGATGAGTGTATCACAATCAGCTTTTCTGATGATGGTAGATACAAAATGATATATGTCGTCACTTCTTCCGCGGTTGGATGAAAAATAACCCGATTGGAATGTTTGGTCAGCCACAAATGCAAAATCGTCAGATTCCGAATTAATAGGTTCCGTCATTATAACCGGTTCTTCCCATTCACCAAAAGACAGAAAGGTATAGTAAACATCGAGATCGCCATAACCTCCCGGACGGTCAGATGAAAAATAGAGTCGTCCCGACGGGTGCATAAAAGGATAACTCTCATTTGAAGATGAATTAACAATTGGTCCCAGATTACGGGGGGTACTCCATTCCCCATTGACCATCTCACATAAATAAATATCAGCTCCTCCCTGTCCTCCCGGCATATCAGAGGAGAAAAACAGATATCTTCCATCTCTGCTGACAGCCGGCTGCGCAATATTATAATTGCTGCTGTTAAAAGCAAAAGGACGTAAAGAAACAAGCTCACTTCCTTCCAACTCTGCAACAAAAATACCGCTTGAGTTTTTATAATTTCTTCTTCTTGTGATCTTACCTGTTTCTGTTTCACTGGTAAAATACACTGTTTTTCCATCCGGATCAATACACAAAGGTCCGTTATTAAAAAGAAAACTCCTCTCACTAATCACCTCCCTCGGTTTCAGCCATTCAGTAGAATCTTTTTTCTCCGCAAAATAGATATTGAAGAGCCGTCTTCCTTCAAAAGTAGTACGGTCAACAATACTACTGAATCTCCTGTCAGAACAAAACAACACTCCATCCTGCACTATCACAGGAGATATATCATTAAAGATACCCGTGCTGAACGGCATCCTTGTCACTTTATACAATTCCGGATCCTCCTGTGCTGTCGCCCATGAGGGCAACAGTACTGCGATCAAAAAAAAGATATTATAGAGAAGCCTTTTATACATCAATTAAAAATATCTTGGATTAGCAGCACTCACTTTTGATCCGAACTCATATCTCAGTATAAACTCTGTGGACCCTTTCGAATAAGAATTCATCCTTCCTGCAGGATAATCATACGAAAAGCCAGCCATCATTTGCGGAGTAATCTGAAACTGCAAAAGCCCTACAAACACCTGTTCTGTAATACGGTAAGAACATCCTGCCCACACGATATCGGCAATTATTATGTTACCGTTTATATCAAACTGATTGAGTTTCTTCGTTTCCTGCAAAGAATAATTTATCAGCACTGATGGCTTAAACCTGAACAGAGGTGATATATTTATTAGTCCGCCTGCATTGAAAATAAATTCGTATTCCATGAAATCGTGATAGGCCTGTACATTCCCGTTACCTGAATTTCTGTAGGATAAAAAAGAAGGAATTGATATTCCTGCAAATAATCTGTCATTAAAATAGTAAAGTCCAAATCCTGTATTGGGCAATATATATTTTTTTCCATCTTCAGGAAAGACAGGATCAGGCCTGGAAATTCCAAGTAATCCTGAATAATCAGTATTTGAAATATCTGCTCCGGCTTTTAGTCCAAAAGACAGTTTCCCTCCTGCCATTCTTATATGGTAGGCATAAACTCCAAAAATACTTGCCGACCTTGTAACTCCATATTGCATAAAACGGGCTTTCATACCAAGAGCCACCCTGTCATTCTTCATGGGTGTATGAAGTGATAATGTCTGTAAGACGGGAGCTCCTTTGGTTCCCATCCACTGTACCCGGTATGACAATGCTGTGCTTAAAGCACTTCTGGATCCCGCATAAGCCGGATTTATCATCAGTCCGTTATGAAGATACTGACTATAGACCGGATATCCTAAGGTGATTCGTGATGAATCATTAAAACCCTGGCCCGACAATACCAATGGAAAAAATAACAAAAAAAATGTCAATATCTTAATGCCTCTGTACATTTATTTGCTGTAATTCATAACAGTATTCAAATCATTCTTTGTTTTATCTTCTTTTCAAGATAATAAATCCGCTATTCGGAATTACCGATCCGGTTTTTTCTGAAATTATCTTAAGTAAATAGTAATAAGTACCTTCAGGCAATTCTATCCCCTGTGAACTTCTGCCATTCCAGTTTTCCCAAACATTGTTGTTTTGATTTGATGTTGAGAACACTATAGTACCGGCTCCATTAACTATTGTCAGTTCTGCTTTCTGATTAACAGGGTCGAATCCGGTAATAATAAGTTCATCATTGATATTATCCCCGTTAGGTGAAATAGCTTCCGGAATAACTGCCGAAGTAACTTCCATATTGACCACATCCTTTAGCTGACATGGCCCATTTGTCACTGTCCATTCATAAGTATTCAGTCCGGCAGATATGTTCCGGACATCAGTATCATTCTTCGTGTCATCATCAAAATCACCTGTTCCGTTAACAACACTCCATTTCCCTGATTCAAAAGACTGGAGCGGATAAGCATTCAGTTTTACCAGATAATCAAAAGACATGAATGCTGAATCGGCTCCTGCACTTATTGTATCTATAGGGTTAAAGAAGGTTATAGTAACTGAATCTCTGCTGACACATTGCCAGTTTATTTCCTCCCAGTAAAATTTATATGATACACTTGCCGTGTTGAATGATGAATCAATCCATACTGTTGCTGTGGGGTCACCGGCAACAGATGATACCACCTGGGGAGGGAAAGACCACAAACCTGTACCTACACTTGGAACTGCAGCCAACTGATATTCAAAACCACACACCTGGTTATCAGGTCCGGCGTCAGCAACAGGTACATTATATACATTAGCCTTTCTGCTTCCACTGAGTGATGTTGCAGCACAGCCATTATTATCAGTCAGTGAAACCAGGGAGTAATTAAATACCGACATGCTTCCAGTGGGCACAGGGGTCATTGACAGTACTGTATCTGAAGCTGTTATGCCACTGATAACTTTTGCTGTGGAATTTTCATTATATGTCAGAGTCCATTCCGGGGATCCTGTGAGCCGGACTCTTAACTTAACCTGTCCTCCGTTACAAATACTGGTATCAGAAACTGAAGTAATAATGCCGGTGGGCAGAGGATCAATATCAATTTCAAATTCATTTGATATGCTGTAACAACAATTCTCAGGACCAGAAAAGATTATTCTTCTGTACCATCTCTTTGTAGTCAGAGGCGGCGGAGAATAATTCTGTTGATCATTGGTACCGGCGGCAGGTGTCCAGTCAATACCGTCTGTACTTTCTTCCCATACCCATTCCGGAGTGTCGTTGGCACCTCCTGTCAGCGCCGTTCCTGTAAGCGGAGCAGGTATCTGATTATAACATACCGATGTCTTAGCAGAAGTGATAACATTATTTGTAATTGGTGGCAACACGGTTATTTTTATACTGTTACTTTCAGATGAACAGGTTCCTGAAATGACTCTTCTCCTGAACCATGTTGTGACAGTTAGTTCACCGGGCTGATAATCCCTGAGGGTTCCTGATTCGGTTATATCAGTGAATTCATTATTATCTGTTGAATAAGACCACTGATATGCATAATCGCCTTCAATATCTGTTCCGCCTGAGGGTATACTTCCCCTGATCATATTGGGAACTGATCCGCTGCAAATGGTTGTGTCGGTAGCTGCTCCTGACAAAAGAGCTGCAATATTATTTAATATCGGTTTATGAACATTAACCACAACAATATTACTTATGTCCATACACTTTGATGAGCTGACGACTCTTCTGTACCATGTTGAATCAGTAAGTTCAGGAGGCGAATAATCTTTAAGGCTGTTAGAACCTGAAGCTTCTGATTCCCATGCCAATCCATCATCACTCTGCTCCCATGAATATGAGTATGTCCCGTCACCTCCTGTTGGAACAGTACCTTCAAGAGGAAGAGGTACTGAACCTGAACAGATAGTTGTATCAGAGGCAATTTCATTATTTTGTATGCTGAAATATCTTATCAGTTCTATCGGCAGGCTGGAACTCTTACACACATTGTCAGGGCCGGAATATACTATTCTCCTGTAATATCTGTTCTGTGATGATGTAAACTGAGATGTGTCGACGTTGTATGTGGGGTTTGTATTAACACCCGGAGCTGCCTGCCATGATCCGGCAGCTGTACTGTCCTGCCATTCATAGATATAGCTTCCTGACCCTTCTTCTGGATCTGAAGCACTCAGTACAGGGAAAAGAGAACCCTGGCATATCACCGAATCCGGACGTGCGGTAACATTCCCTGTAATTAACGGGAGCACAGTAACAGTAACTGTAGGGCTGTAACTGACACAGCGGCCTGATGTAACATATCTTTTATACCAGGTGGTAGTTGTGAGGGCTGCCGGGTCATAATCTTCAGAAGCAGACGATCCTGGAGCATTAACAGTCCAGGTAGTGTTATCGGTGTTGGCAAGCCATTGATACTGATAATAGCCGTTTCCATTGGAAGGGCCGGAGTTAAGCGGGATAAGGCTCAAAGGATCCTGTCCGTAACAGATTGTTGTATCACTGCCTACCAGATTGCCTGTAATAGCCTGATGAACTATAACCTTAACAGCTTTACTGATATCAGTAACAGGAGTGGAACCCGCATCTGTGACGACTCTTCTGAACCATGTATCCTGTGTAAGCAGGAAACTTTCCGGAGGGGTATAATTGATCTGGTTGTTTACACCCGGCACTGGAGAAAAACCATCATTTTCAGATGTTGTACTGTATTCCCACAAATATGAATAAGGTGTTGTTCCTCCTATAGGTATTGTGCCGGTAAATCCTGGGAATGGTGTATCAGAACATATTGAATCAACCTGTGTCCCGGTTATCAGTGATCTGACCGAGTTAAAGAGGAAACCGTTAAGGACAGGGGTAAAATCAGAGATAGTATCTCCTGCCTGTCCGGGTTGACCTGTTATACCCGGGGCCCGTGTTCCTCCCATTCCTCCTTCTACAGTGAATGATCCGTTTGCCGGAAGAGGAGTATTATTGGTTGTAATAAGGCCACCGCCACCACCTCCTCCTTCGCCAAAAGAAGAAATGGTATTTCCTCCTTTACCTCCTTTGGAGGATAAAATAATACCTGAAGTAAGAGGATCAACAGAATAACTCTGCAGATACAGACCTATTGTTCCTCCTCCACCACCGCCGCCGGCTCCGGCATCTCCTGAAGCCTCCAAAGAAGGAGAAGCCCCTTCGGCAAGTATGCTGTATCCGTTACCTTTCAGGGTATCGCATACAAGAATGACTATTCCTCCTCCGTTACCTCCATCAGTTGCCGTATTCACAGTAAGGTATGTTGAAGATCCTCCTCCTCCTCCCAGTAACATACTTTTGAGAGTGGTACCCAGATAAGTACTTTTCACCTGCAGACCTCCAAGACCTCCGGTAAAATTAAAACCACATTCCTGTTCTTCTTTCCCTCCCAGGCCTCCGGCTCCGTAATTACCACCACCGCCACCGCCGGAGAATCGTCCGTCACCACCACCTCCACCTGTCAGACTGGGTCCTTTCCCTTTGGCAAAAAAAGGATATAAGGGGTATATCGAATCTGCAGTTATCCAACCTTGTGAAACAGGACCTTCTCCCTTAAAACCGGCACTATCAGATAAACCTGAATATGCATACTCATACATACGGTCAGTCTCTGCACAGATCCCAAGTCCCTGAGAAGCTTTACCTCCTGCAAAACCTTTACCAGTTACGTCAATATCAGCCTTAAGGGAGAGAGTATTTCCGACAATAGCAGCCAGGACACCGCCGGTCTTTGATATACTGTCCCATGGCTGACAGCTGAGAGTCGCATCAACCTCGGCATAATTATACGAAGGAACCTTTACTATCTGAATATCACCCTGAACACTGAAATCTGAATCGACAATATTGTTTTTAAAAGTAATGGTATTAGTAGCATCATTGACTGATTCAACTATCAGAAACTCATGTTGGCCCGGTAAACCATAATTATATTCAATAAACCCGTAAGACCCCTCCTCTCTGACCAGGATCCTTACCCCTTTCATCTGGATCAACAGCACTGTATCGCCTTCTGAAAACTGTCCAAACTGTGCCTCATCATCAACCTGTACCAGATCAGCACCCATGGAGTTCACTCTGGCATATTTATTTACGATACCACTAATTTTCTTCTGTGAAAATACAGTAACACTATATCCTGTAAGTAAAATAAGACACAGAATAAAAAATCTCACGTGGTCTGATAGTTTTCCGGTCATCAACAACCTGTAATGAAATGCTAATATACTAATAATTGTTAAAACAAAACTGAATCAGTCTGCCATGTCTTTTCCTGCTTCCCCGACAACAGACTTCAACGGAAATTCCACGAAAAAAGTTGTCCCTTCATCAGTCTTTGATTCAAACCATATCTTTCCATTTGCAGCTTCAACATATTTTTTAACAATTGATAAGCCCAGACCTGTTCCCGAAGATTTTGTGGTAAAATTGGGGGTAAACATTCTTCCTCGAAGATTTTCCGGTATTCCAGACCCGTTATCTGCAACCGACACCTTAACTCTGGCACCTTTAATTTCAGCAGATACACTTACACACCCTTTCCTTCCCTGTGGTATTGCCTGTATGCTGTTTTTTATCAGGTTAGAGAAAATGCCGTTAACCTGTTCTTTGTCGGCACATATAAGCACATCATTTTCCGAAGGCCAGTTTAATATAAATGTTATATTTTCTGTATTACGGAAAAGTTCAAGAGTGGTGTTAATCTGTTCTTTCAAACTCATTACTACGGGATTTGAGCCGGGCATCTTGGCAAAAGAAGAAAAAGCTGAAGCAATAAGTGATAGATTATCAATATATTCAATCTGATTTCTGACAAAAATCTGTAGCTTCTCCCCAAAACCGGAAGGATTATCCCTCCACGATTTAAGTAGTTGCTGAACATTCAGCTTCATTGGAGTAAGAGGGTTTTTTATCTCATGAGCTACCTGCTTGGCCATTTCTCTCCAGGCATATTCACGTTCTGTGGAGGCAAGCTTATGAGTGCTCTCTTCAAGTTCATCAACCATTCTGTTATATTGTCTGACCATATCTCCTATTTCATCCTTCCCACTGTAATACAGGTGTTCACTTTTTTCTCCAAGCCTCACAGAAGCGAGTCCTTTGCTTAACATTGTAAGCGGTGAAGTGAGAGTTCCACTTATAATAACGGCAAGTCCCATAGTGATTAAAATAAGAAGCAAAGTGAAATTTATTATGGCAACAATCAAATTTGATATCTCTGTAGCCAACGCACTCTGCATCCTGAAATAAGGCAGGTTAAGAAATGCCTGTATTTTGTAATCAGCACTGTATAAAGGCATATAAACCGATATATATTTCATGTTTCCCATCTGTTCTGTCTGGAAAAACTCTGTTCTGGTAAAATCGGAAACATTTTTGAAAGCCATCATATCCATCCTGCGGCTGGTAAGATTACGATAGTATATTTCCGGACGGGATGTGGCTGTAAGAAAACCGTTAAGATTATATATATTAATGTCGGTGTTGAAAATATTTGAAAGATCGACGAGAAGTTCATTTAGTTGCTGACTGGTACCTGAACCGTTATTGGGAGTAAGCAACATTTCTTCCGATAGTTTGTTTTCCAGTTCAATATTTATCGAATTAAGTTTTTCTTTAATATTTTCATAGTGTTTCGATTTGTATTCATTAACAGTAAAAAGAGCGACCATTACTCCTATAAGAATGAATGAGAATAACAGGATTCCGATATAAGACAACTGAAGTTTTTGACGGAAATTAAGGCTCAGACTTCTTTTTATTGAGGGTCTGTTTACAAGAAGGACAAAAATATTACCAAGAAGCAAAAGGAAAGTGAAAAGATAGGCAAATGATATTAAGAGATTACCTGTATTAAGTGCTTGTCTGCTTATTACAACTGTAGTATTGCCGTTTTTGTATGCAACATGTTTATATTTTTCCGATTCAAATATCCTGTAATCAGTATTCTCTTCAACATATTCATCATCTGTCTTATTGTAAGCAAAATCTCCTGAATTCAATACTACAAGGCCATTTATATATTTGGCAAATGAGTAATCTTTCAGACCTGAAAAGTCATCGAATTTTTTATCTATAAGAAGCTCTGAATATCCGGGCTGAAAGACATTAATGTCGCTGTATAATTCTATAAATAAACCATGTATTGTGTCCAGGTCTTTACTGAAATTCAAAACACCTATATAGTATGATCTCCCACCCAGATTATCAATAAAGTAAAAGTTTGTACCAGTCAGCCTGTGCCCGTATTTAGTTGTCCGTCCGTTGAAAAAATCGAAACAATTATCCCAATCAGCTTCTCCGGAACCAATCCTCAATAACTGATTTTCGCGGCAGAGAACAAAATTGATATTATAATTAGCCCAGTACCCTGAAAAATACTTTGAAGTAAGGTAGTCGGTTATCTTATTGACGTCATCCTGGCTCCGGTTGAAATCTTCAGCAACCATCATGTTATACAGTACTGTATCACTTGTCATTAAAGGCCACATATCCAGCAACAGATGCTCAGCTGAAGGATCATTTTCAGTCGACAGCGAAAGAGCCTGCACTTTTATGTTTTCATTTGTCTTTTTTTCAGAGTTTATTGCTATTACATACAGTGAATACAATCCAAAGAGAAATGAAAATAATACTGTAGAATTAAAAATATTTATCTTCCTCTTTCCCATAAACCACCTTAATGAAATAAGGCCTGAAAACAAAAGGGCTACTATCAGAAATGAAGCTATGCTATTACCGCAAAAGAGGATAATAATCAGAAAAGAAGGAATAACAGATATTACTGTTGTTTTCAGTTTTACATCACCGGTATTCCTGAATATTTTAAGAATTATAAACAAAGGGACTAATAACAATAGAAAAACAGATACATATCCGACAATACTCAATGCACTTATTTCCAATATTTTATAGGTCTCGAAATTAATATTTGAATCAAGGACCAACTGAGTAAAGATACGATGCATCACACTCATGAAGAGGGCACCCATAATGAATAATACTACCCTCTGGGTGAATATTTTTGCCTGACTGTCAGTCTGTTTTACTGGTAGTGGAAAGCAAACATAAAAAATATAGGAAAGAACTGAGCAAAAAATGCTAAACAGCAACAGATGTCCCAGTGACGGGATGAAATTGTTAAGTGAAAAAACATATGGTGAAAATAATTCTGTCCGTAAAAAGACCTCCGGTACTTTAAAATAGAGAACCACCATATAAACAACTGAAGAGAGCAATGCGGAAGTCACTAATGTCTTCACCCCTTTCCATGATCTTTGCGGTCCTTTTGTCTGCGACAACATTAACATAATAATTGAAACCAGTACCAATGCCCATAGGATAAGAGGCACTATCATGAGAAGAGTATTGCTTTTTGTTTCCGGAAAATCAAGAGAGAAAAGAAAAACACCTGCATTATTGTACACCTTGTATTCTTCTTCACCAGGATGTATGTTCAGCTTAACACTTTCAGGCACCCTGAAATCTTTCACGAAGCCACTTCTTACAATGTCATTCTCATAACTGTAATCGTTTCTAATCCTTACAAGGCCAATCAGTTCGTGGTTCCCCGTTTTTATTCTGTCATGAATAAACCATCCGTTTTGAATAAAAACTACAGGATTGCTGAATAATGAATCTTCTGGTAATCCGGGAACATCAAAATCGTTGTCAGACCAATAAACAAGATTCTGATCAATATATTCAAGTATTGTTATTCCTTCTTTCGCAGTTAATGAAGATATAATGCTGCCGGATATTGGCCCGGGAGTTTTTTCCTGAGCAGGTACAGTTTGTAATTTTTCGAGACAATCCTTCATTATTCTTTCCTTATCCTGCAGTATCCTGTTGAATCTTTTAGTCATCAACCGGTATTCGAAGTTGCTGAAATAGAAGGATTCAGCTCCCAATGAAGCCAGGATAAGGAATACTGTAAGTATAAAAAGTAATAATCCGGAGCGTCTCTCTCTGCTCATTGAGTGGATATTAGTTTTAATCATGGTGATAGGGTTCACCCTTAATGATTGTAAATGCCCTGTAAAGTTGTTCAGCAAACAATAACCGTACCATCTGGTGCGAAAAAGTCATCTTAGACAGCGATAATTTCATATCAGAGATCTTATAGACATCTTCTGCAAAACCCCAGGGACCACCTATAACAAATAAAATTCTTCTTGTCTGATACATCATCTGCTTTTCCAGCCATACAGCAAATTCAGCAGTATTCATTTGTGTACCTCCTTCATCAAGCAGTACAATATAATCATTCTTTCCGGCTGATTCAATTATCTTTCTTCCTTCTTTTTCCTTTTGCTCCACTACCGGCATATTCCGGTTATTCCTGATTGCCGGAAGAGTGATTATCTCAAATGCAGCATATCTTTTAACCCTTTGTGAATATTTATCTACGCCTGAAACAATATACTGTTCCGTTGTCTTACCTGTTTGCAATAATGCAATTTTCATAAATTATGGCGCGACTTTTGTAAGTACTTTTATGCTTATACTATCTGCAAAAATATAATTAAAAATGTGCTCATACAATTATAAATATACCGGTTGGGATGAAGATTATCCCTTTATTATGGGAAAATAGTTAAATTTGTATTGTAGAGAATATGAAAGTCCCCAAAAAACTTAAATAATGAGATTAAAAAGTATTTTTCCTGTAATTCTTCTGTTATTCAACTATTTTTTTCTTAATGCACAGGAAACACCCCGTATACCAGAGGGTATTTCGGTTGCTTTCAAAGCGGGCAATGCAGTTGAACTTACAAAGTATATGAATTCGACTGTTGAACTGTTGCTTCTTGAGAATGCTGACTTCTACAAAAGGAATGTTGCTGAGGCTGTCCTGAAAGATTTTTTTGCTGAGTACCCGGTGGAAGATTTCATCATACGTCATCAGGGAGCAAAAAATGATGCCCGGTATGCTATTGGTATACTTAAAACTGATAAAGGTGATTTCAGGATATATTTTCTTCTCAAGAAGGTAGAGGAGGATTTGCTTATTCATCTTATACGTATAGAACCGGAAAATGCAGACTGACATTCTGCGGGATTTTATCCTGAGAAGTATTAATGAAGATATCGGGGATGGAGACCATTCATCTCTGGCCTGTATCCCTCTGTATGCAGAAGGGAAAGCCAGTCTCCTAATAAAGGATACCGGCATTTTGGCCGGGACTGAAATCGCCAAAGAAGTTTTTGATGTTGTCGATAAAGATCTTATTTGTGATATTCTTATCCATGACGGTGAAAAAATTGAACCCGGAAATATTGCATTGACTGTTACAGGCAGGCAACAGTCAATCCTTAAATCGGAAAGGCTGGTACTCAATATACTGCAGAGGATGAGCGGTATAGCTACTACAACCAATAAATATGCCACTCGTCTTCGTGGTCTTAAAACCAAAATTCTGGATACACGAAAGACAACTCCTGGTTTTAGGTTTCTTGAAAAAGAGGCCGTACGAATAGGTGGGGGGTATAATCACAGGATGGGACTTTTTGATATGATTATGTTAAAAGATAATCATATCTTATATGCAGGAGGAATAGAAAAAGCCATAAAAAAAACACAGGAATATCTGAAATCAAATAAAATAAATCTTAAAATAGAGATTGAAGCAAGGAATATTGATGACGTACAGACAATCCTTTCGATCGGAGGGATAGACAGGATTATGCTTGATAATTTCAACCTTGAAGATACCCGGACAGCAATAAGGATGATAGACGGGAGATATGAAACAGAGTCTTCCGGAGGAATCACCCTTGATACCCTTAGGGATTATGCTGAATGCGGAGTTGATTTTATATCGGTTGGAGCTCTCACTCATCATATAAAAAGCCTGGATATGAGCTTAAATGCTGTTTAAGAACAGTTATTTTTTAAAAGTCCTCCTGAGATCATTAAAATTTTAGTAATAATTTATATTATTATACCTCTGACATCTAATTAAAGTTATTTGTTATTTTTTTCATATTTTTGGTGCTGCAAAAAAACATTTAATGAAAAAATTGATATTTTTTTCTATCATTTTGCTTCTTGCTGCCTGCAAGGAAAAAACTGAAAATACTTATTTTACTCCCGAAAAAGCGAAGCAGAATTTTGACAGAATTAAAGCTATATGTGAAGAGGATAATGGAGAATTATGGGGAACCAATCTCTATGGCCCATTAATGTATGTCGACAGGGGAACCCGGAAAATTCTGGCCAATCAACCCGACCAGGAGGGCAATCTAAAAGAAAAAAACGGCATTTATACTGGTAATTATCCCAATGAATTAATTATCAATAATACGGCCAATACTTTTGGGGGCACCTTGTTTGCAATGTCGGCTCTCCCTTCAGAGGAAAATGAATTCAGGATTATCTCACGAGGTTTGCACAGTCTCTATCACCGGCATCAGAAAGCATCAGGCTATTTCACCACTTCCAACCATGAATGTAATTCTCCTTTTATGGAAGAAAGAAATGCCAGAATATGGACAAAACTTGAATGGAATGCTCTCAGAAAAGCTATCTCATCGGAAGGAAAGGAACAATTGCTATGCATACGGGATGCTCTTGTTTTCAGAGGAGCCCGACGGGAGTTTTATCAGGATTACAGCGCTTATTCTGACAGATTTGAAACATATGAGGGTCTGGCATTTTTTACTTCTTTACTTCTTGGAACAGAATCGCAGGAAGAATTTAATACACATTTGACGGAATACCTCGACAGAGTTTATTCCTTTGAATCATATTCCAGATCTTACGGAACAGTACAGGGAACCTTATATGCAACTCTTCTGTATATGAAGGGGTTTGATTTCACAACTATACAGTCGGAAAATGTTAATCTGGGAGAACTGGTAATGAATGTATACGACATCCAGTTGCCCGAACTGTGCCGTGATGTAGCCGGAAGTCTGGCTATCAATTATGATATTGATAAAATCCGTGAAGAAGAAAACCAGAGAGATGCAGATATAAAAGAGTATATTCACAAACAGATCAATACTTTCGTTGAAAAACCTGTCGTATATATCGAACTGGAAAGTCCATACTTCGACTTCAATCCGGAAGATATTCAACCTCTGGGACCAAACGGCACCCTGTATCATAAAATTCGTATATCCGACAACTGGGGAAAACTGACAGTTACCAAAGGTGGTTGTCTTATCTCAAGTAATTTCACTTACCTTCGTGTCACAGCAAAAAATTACAAGGCTGGCAGAAACCATTATGAAGGAGAAGGTTGGGATCTGATGCTTAACAATAACTGGGAAGTCATAGAAGTTGATGAGAATTATATCCTTAGAAAATTACAACCTTAAGACATTCCAATCTCTTTAAGCCTGTTCTCAAGTGAACTGATCTTCGTTTCAGCATCATTTTTCTTCTTCTTTTCCATGTCCAGTATTTTTTCCGGAGCATTCTTTACAAAATTTTCATTCCCAAGCTTCTTCTCTACATTAAGGAGAAAGCCCCTGTAATACTTCAGTTCATTACTTATTTTTTTTGCTTCAGCCTCAATATCCATTTTATCTCCTAAGGGAATAAAATATTCAACGGTCCCTATCATAAAAGAAGCTGCCTCCTCCTGTTTGCTGTCAACAAACTTAATATGATCAAGATTGCACAAGCGTGTAACAACAGGAAGAAATTCATGATCAGCACTCTTTTCATCAGCTCTGATACAAAGAATGAGTTTATCTTTATTATTCAGATCTCTCTCCTTTCTTATGCTTCGGATTGCTGTTACCGTTTCTTTTATCAGTTCAAATCTTCCTGTAATATTTCTGTCATATTTTTTTATTTCAGGCAGTCTGCTAATCATAATACTTTCACCATCTTTACGCTCATCAAAAAGCTGCCATATTTCCTCGGTAATAAAAGGCATAAATGGATGAATTATTTTAAGCAGTTTATCGAAAAAGCTTAGAGTTGCATCAAAGGTTTTCCTGTCTACAGGTTTCTTATATTCAGGTTTTATGATTTCAAGATACCATCCGGAAAATTCATCCCAGAATAATTTGTATACATTCATCAGAGCTTCTGATATTCTGAATTTCCTGAAATTGGAATCAACCTCTCCTATGCCTTTTGTAAGAATTTCTCCCATCCATCGTACAGCAGCAGATGAGGAAACAGGCTGTTCAGCAGTATCATCCACATCCCAGCTTTTTACCAGCCTGAAAGCATTCCATATCTTATTTGCAAAATTTCTTCCCTGTTCAGGGAGAGTATCATCATAAAGAAGATCATTCCCTGCAGGTGAACATAGCAACATCCCCACTCTTACCCCGTCCGCACCATACTTTGCGATAAGATCAAGAGGCTCCGGCGAATTTCCAAGAGATTTCGACATTTTTCTCCTTTGCTGATCACGTACCAGACCTGTCAGATAAACGTTACGAAAAGGTTTGTCTCCCTTAAATTCATAACCGGCAATAATCATTCTGGCCACCCAGAAAAAGAGTATTTCAGGTGCAGTAATAAGATCATTCGTGGGATAATAATAATTAATATCCTTATTCCCGGGATTCATGATACCGTTAAAAGATGTAAGAGGCCACAACCATGATGAAAACCAGGTATCAAGAACATCTTCATCCTGCCGTAAATCGCTTTCGCTAAGGGTTGTGTTGCCGCTCTTTTCCCTGGCTTTTTCAAGTGCATTCTGTAAATTCTCTGCCACAACTATTTCATTATTCCCATAATACCATGCAGGTATTCTGTGGCCCCACCATAACTGACGGCTTATACACCAATCATGAACATTTTCCATCCAGTGACGATAAAGATTCCTGAATTTTGATGGATGAAGATGGACATCTCCGTTAAGGACAGCATTAAGAGCGGGTTTTGAAATATCCTCCATTTTCAGGAACCATTGGGTTGAAAGCCTGGGTTCAATAATAATATGTGTACGTTCTGAGCGCCCTACCTTGTTCCTGTAAAGGATGACTTTGACAAGATTGCCTGTCCTGCGTAATTCCTCTTCTGCCATGTCTTTGGCAGCAAACCTGTCAACCCCCGAAAACATAGGAGAATCATTTATTATTGTTCCATCATCGTTGAAAATATCTATTGAGTCCAGATTATGCCTCATCCCTATCGCATAATCATTCACATCATGAGCGGGTGTTATCTTAAGACAGCCAGTACCAAACTCCATATCAACATAATCATCAAAAATAAAAGGAACTTCCCTGTTAGCCATTGGCACTATCACCTTCTTCCCTTTGAGATGTTCATATCTTGAATCGGCGGGATTGGCACACAAGGCAGTATCTCCCAGAATTGTTTCGGGACGGGTTGTTGCAACAACCACATAATCATCTTCTCCTGCAATTCTGTATCTTACATAATAAAGCTTTGATTGTTCCTCAGTAAAGTACACTTCTTCATCAGATACAGCTGTGCGTGCCTGGGGATCCCAGTTTACCATCCTGACTCCTCTGTAAATAAGACCCTTATTATAAAGTTCTACAAATACCCTGATTACTGAATCGTATCTTTCCTGATCCATTGTGAAGATAGTCCTGTCCCAATCACATGAAGCACCAAGCTTCTTCAACTGTTCAAGTATAATACCCCCATGTTTATGAGTCCATTCCCAGGCATGATCAAGAAACTCTTTCCGCGAAATATCTCTTTTTTCAATACCTTCACTCTTCAGCTTTGCCACTACTTTTGCTTCAGTTGCTATTGAAGCATGGTCAGTTCCCGGAACCCAGCAGGCATTCTTGCCAAGCATCCTTGCACGACGTATCAGAACATCCTGTATGGTATTGTTGAGCATGTGACCCATGTGTAGTACCCCTGTGACATTTGGAGGAGGAATGACAATTGTGTAAGGCTCTCGCTCGTCAGGTATACTTCTGAAAAAACCATGCTTCATCCAGTAATCATACCATTTACTTTCAGTAGTAAGCGGATCATATTTCGTGGGTAAATTCATATCGGGGAAAAAATAATCTAAATTGAAATATTTCGATCTGCAAAAATAGAAATTATTTATTACTTCCTTCCCGGCTGCTTCATTTCATCAAAACCGGCACTTCTCACTATCCCTTCTCTTATTTCTTAAGCGTGTTGTATTATATTTTCAGATATAATAAGATATTATTATCCGAAATAAAAAGCAATTGTATCAATAATCATCCGATTTGTTTATTTTTGTAGTTCTCAAATTAACTAACGACCATTTTATTATGCCGTCAATATCTGAAAAAGGCAGAGCAATGCCGGCCTCCCCGATAAGGAAACTGGCTCCTTATGCCGAAGATGCGAAAAAAAGGGGCATAAAAGTCTATCATCTCAATATTGGACAACCAGATATCCCGACACCTGAAGTAGCACTCAATGCCGTACGTAATATTGACCTTAAAGTTATTGAATACAGTCATTCTGCCGGTAATGAATCGTATCGCCGCAAACTGGCCTCTTTTTACAATAATCTGGGAATAGATATTGATTACACGGACATCCTGATCACTACAGGGGGATCGGAAGCTATCCTGTTTGCCATGATGGCATGCATCAATCCGGGAGAAGAGATAATCACATCAGAGCCTCTGTATGCCAATTACATTGGCTTTTCCACAGCCGCTGGTGTGAACATCGTTCCGGTTACTTCGCGTATTGAAAATGATTTTGCTCTGCCACCCATTTTTGAGATAGAAAAAAAGATCACTCCAAAAACGAAAGGAATAATAATATGTAACCCGAATAATCCAACAGGATATCTTTATTCCCGGGAAGAATTGAAGCAAATAGCCGATATTGTCAAAAAGTATGATCTGTATCTCTTTTCTGATGAATCATACAGGGAATTCTGCTATGACGGAGCATCGTTTTTCTCATCAATGAACCTGAAAGGCATTGAAGAGAACACAGTTGTGATCGATTCTGTCTCGAAGCGTTACAGTGAATGTGGTATAAGGATTGGTTCTCTTGTTTCGCGTAACCGTGAACTTATATCAACAGTTTTAAAATTTGCCCAGGCCAGGCTATCGCCTCCGGGTTTCGGACAAATTGCTGCTGAAGCCTCCATTGATGCTCCGGCATCTTATTTCACAGATATCAACAAAGAATATACTGCCCGTCGTGATTGTATGGTAGAAGCTCTTAACAATATTCCCGGTGTTTATTGTCCGAAACCAAAAGGTGCCTTTTATACCGTTGTAAAACTTCCGGTTGATAATGCTGATAAGTTTGCACAATGGATCCTTGAAAAATTCGAATACAAAAACCAGACTGTCATGCTGGCTCCGGCTTCAGGTTTTTATTCTACTCCCGGAATGGGGCTAAATGAGGTCCGCATAGCGTATGTATTAAACATTAACGATTTAAAAAACGCTATAGAAACTATCTCTGAAGCTTTAAAAGTTTACCCGGGAACCATACGCTGAGTTTATACCGGAGTAATGAGTTACTAATGAGAATCGCAGTTTTGTTATTCTTTATATAAAAGATACTTAAGCCTGATTTTGCAGAATTGTTCCAGACCGTCTTCCCATGTTGCTTTAATCTGTGTTTCATTCATACCGCTGATAATTTGTTCTCTTAAAACAGGTCCTCCTGCCAAAACATCAAAATAAGCTGTAAAAAATTTATCCTTTTCAGGATAGTCATTGTAAGCATCCAGTAACCAGCTCAGATTCAATCGCGGAGAAGGAACAAATTTACGTTCGATTGCATCACGCAAATCAGTTCCATAACATTTTATCCCCAGCAGAGGAGGCTTTCCTGATCCCGGCATGCTTCGGGGAGTAAAACTGAAACCCTTATCAGGCAATAAAGGAGAACCATAAACCTGAAAAGGAAATGGAGTTCCTCTCCCCAAAGAAATACTTGTTCCCTCAAAGAAACAGATGGATGGGTAAAGATAAACAGATGTCTGATTAGGAAGATTGGGAGATGGTCTTACCGGCAACTCATAAAAAGTATTATGATCATAATTCTCACATTTCACTACTACCAGATCACAGGTATTACCATCTTTTAACCATTTTTCTCCATTGATCATCAATGCATATTCCCCAATCGTCATACCATGTACTACAGGAACCGGATGCATTCCTACAAATGACCTGTGAGCGGTATCCGGAATATTACCGTCCACATAGAAACCGTTAGGATTCGGTCTGTCAAGAACAATACATCTGACATCATTTTCAGCACAAGCCTCCATAATATAATGCAGAGTGGAGATATATGTATAAAACCTCACTCCGACATCCTGTATGTCAAACAGCACTATATCAATTCCTTTCATTTGATCGGGAAGAGGTTTCCTGTACTTACCGTAAAGGCTAATAACCGGAAGTCCTGTAGTACAATCAGTCTTGTTCTCTATCAGCGCTCCATCATCGGCCATATCCCTGAAACCGTGTTCAGGAGAAAAAATAAGCCTCACATCAATCCCGTTTTCCAAAAGGTAATCAACAAGGTGAAGCTTCCCGACAATAGCAGTCTGGTTAGCAGCCACAGCTACCCTCCTGCCTTCAATAAGATGATAGTAGGCTTCCAGCCGCGAAGAACCTGGTACAGGGAGCTTCTGTACTGCCTGACAGGTATAATTCAACAAACAAAAAAATGACAGAACAGGAATAATACATTTCATAATATACCGGGATAAGCAAAAATAATTAATTATAATATCTGTCTAACTTCTTTTATAAAACTACAAAATACAATAAAACTTGCAATGAGTGAACATAAGACAATCAGGTTAAGTGCATATTTTATTAAATTTGAACTGTAATATATCTTATGAATTTACCCTGGTTCTTAGCACAACGGCTTATCAAAGGAAGAAAAGAAGGTACTTCTTTCTCGCAACCTATAAACGTGATAGCTATTATCGGCATCTCTCTCGGACTTGCTGTGATGATTCTGGCTGTAGCAATTCTTACAGGTTTTAAAAAAGAGATACGGGAAAAAGTGGTCGGTTTCGGATCCAATATTCAGATAGTTAATTTTGATTCAAATATTTCATTTGAAACCGTACCGATACATGAGGGGCAGGAATTTATCCCAAAAATCAAAAACCTTACCGGAGTAAAACATGTCCAGGTTTTCGCAACCAAGGCAGGGATAATAAAGACAGATGAAGATATTCAGGGTGTCGTTCTGAAAGGTGTCGGAAGCGATTTTGACTGGAAATATTTCAGCAGCAATCTTGTTGATGGTGAAATATTTACGGTATCGGATACTGTCCGCTCCGATCAGGTAATAATCTCCCGGCAGATATCGGATATGCTGTTATTACGTACAGGAGACTCTTTCGCAATGCATTTCATTCAGGATCCTCCGCGCATGAGGAAATTCACAGTAAGCGGCATATACGAAACAAGTCTTGAAGAATTTGACAAGATGTATGTTTTTTGCGACATCCATCATATTAAACGGCTTAATGGATGGGATGATGACCAGATAAGTGGTTTTGAAATATATATAGAAAACTTTGACGAACTTGAAGAGATGACTGCTGCTGTAAGAGATGCAATTGGCTACCGTATACTACCAGATGAAGACAGGTTCAAGGTTACCAATATAAGGGAAAAATATCCTCAGATCTTTGATTGGCTGGGCTTTCAGGACCTCAATGTGATAATAATAATAACTCTGATGCTTATTGTAGCCGGATTTAATATGATTTCAGGCCTGCTCATTCTTATACTGGAAAAAACAAATATGATAGGAATTCTAAAAGCCATCGGATCAGATGATACAACAATCCGGAGAGTATTTATCTATCAGGCTGCCTATCTTATTGGCAAAGGACTAATATGGGGTAACCTCATCGGGATAGGCCTTGCTCTGCTTCAGCTCAAAACAGGGCTTGTGAGCCTTGATCCTTCATCATATTATATTAAAACAGTTCCTGTAAACCTTGAATTATTTCATATAATATTGTTAAATGCAGGTTCAATGACCGCGATAATCATCATGCTGCTTGTTCCCTCCAAACTCATCAGCAGGATAAGTCCTGTAAAGGCAATAAAATATGACTGACAAGTAAGGATTAATCTATAAATACCAACGAATCAATACTTACATAAGCTCTCCGGGAATTCCAGGTAAGGTTTAACTTCGGCTCTTCAGGGATAATGTTCTTATAATGCTCATATCTTTCCAGGACCTCACTCACATAATTCACTGTTTCCTTACCTTTAAAATAGCCACTTCTCACAACAGGATCTTTATAATACTGTGGTTCCGCTTTTTTCTGTATCCATACTTCCACGCTTCCATTCCATTTCTGCGGATCCATCCCGTTCTTCCCAGCCAGTCTTATGGCATCGAGAACATGTCCCTGTCCGGCATTATAAGAAGCAAGGATAAACTTAATTCTTTCGTTTTCATCTGTCACTTTCGATTCATAAAGAGACTGCAGCCAGCGTATATATGATATTCCTGCCTTCACATTATTTTCAGTGGATGATGTTATATCAATGCCAAAACGTTTTCCCGTTCCCGGCATTACCTGCATAAGACCATAGGCTCCGGCACGTGATTCAACTCCGGGATTAAAACGCGACTCCTGATATATCAGTGAGGCCAGTAAACGCCAGTCCCATCCTATCTCAGCACTGGCAGATTTTATCAATTCATCATATTTTGATATCCTTCCTGTCATGAAGGTATAATAATCACTTTTTACAATAATCCTTGACCGGGAATTTTTAAAATATTTGGCATACAGAAATGCATATGACTTGCTGCTACGATAGCCGTTAACCCATCTGTTAAACTCTTCAAGAATGCGGTCTGAACCCTCTTTTCTGACACCCCATACAACATAGCGGGGAAAACTGACAGGAGTATTGATATCTATTCCATTGTAAAAGGTTGAATTTACATGAGCAACGTTTTCATTACTTACAGTGTATTCTATTATACCATCTGCCACATTCCTGATAAGCTCCTCTGAATCGTACGGAACCTCAATTATACTGACAGAATCCCCTATCTCCCGGGCAAGTGACCGCATACGATCTGCATGAGAAGAGTATTCCTGAACATATACGGTTTTCCCGGCCAGATCAAGCTGATTCCTTATCAGGTGTCTGTCAAGAGCTTCTGCTGTCATGGACCGCCAGTTGTCAGGTTTACGCTGAACTAACATCTGTCGTGTCTCATAAATAGGTTCGGTGAACTGAATGGCTTCTCCGGCAGAAGAATTGACTGTAAACCCCAGAGCCAACAGATCTGCCTTTCCTGAATTCAATAACTGAACAGCTTTCTCAGGATTATTTTCCCTGATAATTTCCAGGTCCACTCCTATGTGTTCTGTGAACTGCTTAAGCATCTCATAATGAAAACCCATAGGTTCCCCTTTATATACAAAATAATTCGTGGAATTAAAATCTGACACTGCAATAAGTCTGCCCCTTTTTACAATGGAGTCAAGATCAATTGATATAGTTAAATTATTTTTGGGGATTACAGGGATTTCAGTCTTCTCAGTACACGAAAACAATACTGATAACAGTATAAAAAATAAAATAATATGCCTCTTCACCAAATCTCATCATATTAGTTAAAAATCGCCTTCAAAAAAGAGGTGCAAAGATAATTATTTTTTTAATTATAAAAAGTCCAGGCTAATCCATATCTTATCATTCTGATATTCATTGGATATGAAGGAGTCATAAAATAATCATAACCCATGTATCCCGAATTAAGATGATCAACCATTACAAATATCCTGGTCCGTTTAAGTTTTACATTTAGAAAAACATTGATGAAAGGATAATTGCCTGCCTCAACCTCATCCTGTCTGAAAAACTTCCCTGTAGATGGCATATAGGAATAGGGATGATATAAGGTATGGTAGAGAACTTCTACTCCCAACTGTGTGTCAAGTCTGCCGTTTGTCTTTTTAAACCTGAGTATATGTTCAAAGAAAAATGATGAACGGGTGGAAAATAAAGGGAGATCAAGTATTGCAGAATTACTGCTCTTTTGAAGAAGTATATCGGAATTAATATGGAATTTCCATGCTTTTATCTCTTTCTGAATATTCAGGGATGCAACAGATAAACCTCCCTGATGTTGAGAAGGAAGGGCAAGATTGTTGAAATCGGTATAATTATCAATTATGGCATAATTGAATTCCATCTTGGTTTTTTTCTCAGGATATGACAAGGCTGTGCCTACATTGATCCGGAATTCTTTTTTCATGCTGTTATTCCATTCAATGTTATTACTTCCCCATCTTTCATACCAGAATGATGGCTGCATATTAACGATACCCCCTGTTATGTCCCATTTCAAATCGCCCTTGTCAAACTGAAAAACTTTGGTAATTTCTCCGTTAAGATTAAAATCTCCTGCCCTGTAGCCTGTAATAAAAAATTCTCCATAGGCTATCCACCTGAACTTATCTCCTATATTGTTGAACAACTTACCGGTAAGCACATTATTATGCTTCTTCCATGAAGCTGTATCAGAATTGGTTGTGTCATGTGTGGGAATAATCTGACTATACCTTAAGAGCTCATTGCGTAATCCTGCTCCCCCTCCCAACCTGAATTTACGGGATTCATCAGTAGTAAAATCAAAACGGATAGTGTTTTTAAGGTTTCGAAAATAAAGAGAGTCACAGGTAAAGGAATCACTGATAAATGCAGTATCGTAAAACCCCGATCGCGGGGCATTATCAAAATACCTTCTGTTGTTGTTCTCCCAGACGAAGATATGTGACAGAGTGCCGCTGAGGCCTGATAGTCCTGATTTTCTGCTCTTCGAAGTGTCTTGTTCCTGAGCCTGGCCTCCTATTTTGTACCTTTGAACAAGTAAAATATTTCTGTTTTTGAGAATACTCTTTGATAAATTGAGGGCTCCCATATTGACAGGAACTTCACGGGTTTCATATATTTCAAGATCTTCCTTATCAATTATTCCCCCGTTTTCGTAAGATGTTAAATTATTTACACCTGTAGAAAAATAAGCCTTGTATTTCTGTGCTGTATATGATCCGAAAAAAGTAAAAGCCTTATCGTCAGCTTTCTGGTAATTATACTGTCCCAAATTATATATAACATCAAAAATAAGTCCGAAATTCAGAAAGCGGTTCACGTTCTGGGAATGACGCACCCTGAATGTTTGTTCTGATGTCTCCCTGGGAGCTCCGTATGTCCAAACCATTTCTGAAAACGGAACCTGGGTATTCATAAAAACAGCATTATCGGGATGGTACATAAAAGGGTAAAGGAATGAATAAAGGAACTTATCCGGATCCCTAATCCTGTCAAAAAAGTTTATCTGATAAAAAGGCAGACCATAACTTCCCAGTGTTGCATTCATATTTGAATACCTGTCAGCTAACCTGTATTGATGAAATAAAGAGAATACTGTATCAAAAGGAATTATTTGTTCTTCAGTGAAATCACGCGACAAATTCCATTGTTTAATAATTCTGGAATCAGAAGTTTTTTCATCCTGAGCTGATAATCCCCGGAATATAAACAGGATAATTAATATCAACAAACATCTTCTCATCAGCGCAAATATAGGAAATAATGGGAAGAGTGATTCTCTTTGCAGGCTGCAGGTGCAGGGAGTTATTACAGAGCAGTTTCAGAGACAGGTACTGAGCAAAACCAGTCTCTCGTCTGCTCAGTCCACGTTATCATTAAGATAGGCATTGTTTTCTCTCAGTACCGGACCGTCATCATCGTCAGAGGTGAGAGTAAAACGGGATAATTTACTTTCAGATGTTTTCTCCGGTTGACCAAGTGACATATTCCGTCTTATATAGGCTGGCACATCCTCGAAAGAATCAATGTTTTCCTTGATTGTTTTATTGGAGAGCCCTTCTTTTTTCAGTATATTCTGCATGTGTTTAACCTTTTTTAATGTAGCCTGAGGTTTTTCCTGCCCGTTATTGTCGTCATCCTCCTCTTCTCTCCTAATCTTCACTCTCTGGTCTTCATTATACAGGTTAAAATCTATAACACCCTGATATTCTTCTTCATAATCGGTAACTATCGATTTATGGCCTTTTTTATGCACTGTAAAACATTCGTTTTTCTTATCTCTGACCAATGCTTCGGGAACAGCATTTCCCTCCTGAAGCAGTTCAACCCTTGAGGATTTTTTCGGACGGTAAGGCTGAAAGATGGAATTAGCTTCGAAGCCTGTTGCAATAACAATCACATTTATATTTTCGCCCAGTGATTCATCCTGTGAGAGACCCCTTATTATCAGGGCATCGTCGGAAGCAGCGTCATAAACATAGTCTGTTATTTCACCCAGTTCATCCATTGTCAGTTCATGTTCACCTTTCCCTGAAGAGATATTTATAAGGATACTTTTAGCTCCGGTGATGTCATTTGAGTTAAGAAGAGGAGAAGCCAGCGCATTTTCTATTGCATTGACAGCTCTGTTTTCTCCTTTGGCCATCCCCATTCCCAGGAGGGCCACACCAGAATCTTTCATCACTGTTTCCACATCAGCAAAATCAACATTGATATATCCTGTCACTGTGATAATTTCGGCAATACCTTTCACTGCAGTAGTGAGTATATCATCAGCTTTTGAGAAAGCAGTTGAAACACCCTGGTTACCATAGATTTCCCTTAGTTTTTCGTTGTTTATCACAAGGAGGGAATCAACATTGTCTTTTAGTTCTGATATCCCGTCGATAGCATATCGTATCCGCATTTTACCTTCCGACTTAAAAGGGATAGTAACTACTGCAATAGTGAGAAGACCTGCCTCTTTACAGGCTTTCGCAATAACAGGGATAGCACCTGTCCCTGTTCCTCCCCCCATTCCTGTTGTTATGAAAACCATTCTGGTATTTCCTGCCAGGGCTTCCATTACTGAATCCAGATTCTCCATAGCAGCCTTCATTCCCTTTTCCGGCTGGCTGCCTGCACCCATACCCTCAGTAAGCGACTCTCCGATCTGAACCTTGATAGGAACAGGACTCTTGGCCAGGGATTGATGGTCGGTATTACAGACAATGAAGTTCACATCAGTAATACCTTTCTCAAACATGTGATTGACGGCATTGGTGCCTCCGCCTCCTATCCCGAGGACTTTTATTATTGATGACCTTTCTACAGGCAGATCAAAGTTCATTATATCGTCAGGCATTGTATTAAATTTTTTGTTATCACATTATTAATAAAAACAGTAAAAAAACCATATCTGAGTATTCAGTTAATAGACTGATCCTCTACTTCAAACATCTTTGACATCATTATTTTAATCTTTTCACCCAGTGAGGTCCTGGCTTCCTGCGGCGCTTCCTCTTGCGAAACGAAATTTTCCTTTTCATTTTTCTCCGTGGCAGTCTGCCTGTGAGCATTTTTGGTAAAATCATCCTCATGGCCGGCATTGAACGATTTCTTATAAGTGTCCAGATATTCAAATCCTCTCATAACAAGCCCCACAGCAGTTGCATACATTGGCTGGTTAATTTCATCCCTTGCCACTCCGGCCAGATGTTCATTGGGTAAACCTATCCTGACATCCATCGCTGTTTTAAATTTCATTAGTTGCGACAAATGTTTCAACATGGCACCTCCTCCTGTAATAACAACACCGGCTGCAAGTTTATCGGCATAGCCCGAATTCTGGATTTCAAAATTGACAAAATCAATAATTTCTTCCATTCTCGACTGAATAATATAGGCAAGGCTCCTGAAAGATATTTCCTTAGGTTCACGACCACTTATACCGGGAATTGAAACAACTTTGTCCTCCGGAGCAATATCACCAAGTGCTGATCCATACTGTATTTTAAGTTGTTCAGCATGACGCTGCAGTATCGCACAACCTTCCTTTATATCTTTTGTAACAACATTCCCTCCAAGAGGTATTACAGCGGTATGCCGTATAATATTGTCATAATATACAGCCAGGTCGGTTGTCCCTCCTCCTATATCAACCAGGACAACACCCGCTTCTTTCTCATCTTCAGTAAGAACAGCATCTGATGATGCAAGAGGTTCAAGGATCATATCCTTTAAAGTGAGACCTGCCTTCCTGATACATTTCTCGATGTTCTTAGCTGCTGCCACCTGCCCGATCACGATGTGAAAATTGGCCTCAAGACGTCTTCCGCACATCCCAATCGGACTCTTTACTCCGGTTTCATTATCAACAATAAAACTCTGAGGTATAACATGTATAATCTCTTCCCCGATATCTATATGGATTTTATGCATATCTTCAATGAGTCTGAAGACTTCTTCTTTCATTATCTCATCCTCATAAGCATCCCGTAAAATATATCCGCGGTTCTTCATACTCTTTATGTGTTGCCCGGCAATACCGACAAACACTTCTGAAAACATAATCCCCGATCTGTTCTGAACATCTTCAACAGTAGTCTGTATAGCTGTAACTGTTTCTTCAATATTCATCACAACGCCTCTCTTAACCCCTTTGGACAAAGCTTTGCTTAAACCGAGAATCTCTATTTTATCATTCTCATTTCTTTTACCGACAATAGCCACAATTTTTGTGGTGCCTATGTCAATTGCTGCTACGTACTGTTCCTTATTATTCATATCAATATGTTTTTTTTACTGTCTTCTTCTGCAAACGATCTGATCTTTGTACTCCAGGTTGATCATTGAATATCTGTTCCATCCCGCTACTGGCATTACTTCTTCATACAAAGCCTGCAGGTTCCTGAGTTTCCCATCGAAGTTATCGACAGGACCAAGATGGATCAGATGATTTCCCACACGAGGAAAAAGATCAATCTCATCTCTGCTGTCAATGTATATCTGATCAATTTGGGCAGACCAGAACCTGTCATTTCTAATATATTTTACAAAATGGAATAGGTCTTTCAATATTGTCTTTTTAATACATGTATCAAGCACACTGACATTTTTAAGCATAGCCGGTGTGATATCTATATTACCCCCTGCTATATGAAGCCTTGGTGTATACAGATTTCTCTTCCGGAAAATATATCCTTCTTCATCCATAAAGAAATCTCCGCCTTCATCGGGAATTATTCTGAAGAGAGGATTACGCTGATCGGCATATACATATAAGGTTCCATTAAAATCCATGTATACTTCAGCTGTTTTAAGCTCTCTCAGTTCATTTATTCTGTTCTCAATAGCAGAAACAGGTATGTCTTCAATTGTTCCTCCCAATATTCTTATATTATCATTATATACCAGATTAAGAAGTTGTTTTTTTGTAACAAAATTATAATGCGATGAATCGACAATGTTAATTACTACTCTGCTGCACAAAGTTGAATTGTGAAAGCCCTCCAATAAAAAGGGAATTACAGCAAGGTATAATAGAGGTATCATCATTATTATTTTCATTATCCTCGCCATTTTGCCACCTCCCGTATTATTTTTGTTTCTATCGGCTCCACTGTTTTGTCGATATCTCCGGCCCCTATGGTTACAAGAACATCCAGTTTATCAACATCGATTGCTGCAGGTATTTCCTCCAATGAAATAAGTCTTTTGTCAGCAAGTTTCATTTTTTTGAAAATCATTTCAGAGGAGACTCCTGGTAAAGGTTCTTCCCGTGCCGGATAAACAGGCAGAAGGATCACTTCATCAAGCTCATCAAGTATTTTGGCAAAACCCTCTGCATGATCACGTGTCCGGCTGAAAAGATGAGGCTGAAAAATTGCAGTTATCTTTCTCCCTGTGAAGTACTCCCTTAAGGCAGAAATACAGGCTTTTATCTCCTCGGGATGATGTGCATAATCATCCACATAAGCCAGTCCCGGGATGTTAATCCTGATATCAAATCTTCTTCTGACCCCCAAAAAGGATGACACCCCTTCTTTTATTTCGTCTTCTCCTGCCCCGCATTGAAGAGCTACAGCTGTTGCAGCGGTAAGATTTTCTATATTGATTATTCCGGGAAAAGAATAACGGATATTTCTTAACACAGAGTCGGGAGTGCGGATATCGAAATAGTAAATATTATCCTTCTTCTCTATATTGAAATATCTGTAATCAGCTTTTTCATTTTCTCCGTATGTAAGGAATCTGACACCGGCGGGACAATTAATGCGCTGACGTATATTATAATTACAAATCAGGGTACCTCCTTTGGGGATCTTTTCAAGAAACTCATTATAAGCGTCAATCATTGTATCATGGTCGCCATAAATATCAAGATGATCTGCATCGACTGCTGTGACAACAGCAATCAGTGGAAAAAGGTGAAGGAAAGACCTGTCATATTCATCAGCTTCTATGACAGTATATCTGCTATGACCGGTAATGTAATTTGTATTATAATTTTTTGATATTCCTCCAAGGAAAGCGGAACAATCTATATCTGATTGTTTAAGCAGATGTGCTGTCATGGTTGAAACAGTTGTCTTTCCATGTGTTCCTGCAACAGCTATGGTATCGGTCAGTGCTGATATATCTCCGAGAACTTCGGATCTTTTTCTTATAGTATAACCCTCATTTCTGAAATATGTCAGGATCCTGTTTCCGTCAGATATTGCCGGAGTGACTATAATAAGGACTTTCCCCTTGTATTTTTTATCGCGGAACAGTTCTGGTATTTCGAATTCATTATCGTTGTAAATAATTTCACAACCTGCCTCTTCAAGAGTTTTTGTCATGTTGCCCCGGGCTCTGTCATAACCGGCAACAATAAAATCTTTTTTAATGCAATACAAAGCGAGAGCACTCATCCCGATCCCTCCGATGCCTATAAAAAAAACTCCCCGTATGTTATTATCATCAATCATTTACCTGAAATTTTAAGTACCTCTTCAGCTATCCGGATATCAGAATCTCTGTCAGCCATTTTCTTTATATTTTCCGAAAGGAACTTTCTTTCTTCCTTATTTGATACAAGATTAATGGCAATATCCACCAGATGTTTCACAGCATCTTCATCTCGAACCAGAACAGCTGCATCGCAGTAAGAAAGAGACAGAGCATTTTTTGTCTGATGGTCTTCTGCTACATTTGGAGAAGGGACAAGAATAACAGGTTTCCCCACGAGACATAACTCAGATATTGTCCCTGCTCCTGCCCTTGACACTATTATATCGGCAGCTGAATATGCATAATCCATCCTGCTGATGAACTCATGTACTGATATATTTCCGGCAGATGCTTCCGAGACCAGGCTTTTAGCTGTACTGTAATAACTTTTCCCTGTCTGCCATATCCATTGGCATCCTGATTTAATCATTCTGGATATACTCTCTGAAAGACTTCTGTTAATTGTTCCCGCACCAAGAGATCCCCCAATGACAAGCACTACAGGAGCCTTATTTGTGAGATTAAAAAAGGAAAGTGCATTGTCCTTAAGATCGTCTGTATTATCATAATTATAACGCACCGGATTTCCTGTTTTAATTATCTTTCCGGAAGGAAAATATTTCTCCATATTGTCATAGGCAACACATATTGCTGATGCTTTTCCCGCAAGGATTTTATTTGTCACCCCTGCATAACTGTTTTGCTCCTGGATGAGAACAGGGATTTTCATCCTTTCGGCCTGCCATAATACCGGACCACTGGCATAACCACCAAATCCGACGACCACATCAGGATCAAAATCTTTTATAATCTTTTTTGCCATTGAAAGGCTTTTAAACAATTTCATAAGAACACTTATATTCCGGAATAGCAGTTTTCTGTTAAAACCGGCTACAGGCAGGCCTATAATCCTGTATCCTGCCTCTGGCACCAGTTCCATTTCCATTTTCCCTTCAGCTCCTACAAATAAAATATCAACCTTACTGTCCATACTCCTCAGAGCATTTGCTACAGAAATAGCCGGGAAGATATGGCCACCCGTACCTCCTCCTCCAATAATAATTTTCTTATGCTTTTGCCGGTTCATATATTTTTTCTCCTTCATCTTTTATCTCTTCCTCCGGTAGTACTTCCTTTTTCATTCGGGCAGTAGCCACTCTGCTGACACTCAGGACCGCACCTATTGAAAAACTCATTATAAGAACTGAGGTTCTTCCCCAACTGACCATTGGCAGTGTTTGTCCTGTCACCGGAATCAGGCCGACAGCTACCATCATATTCATAATAGCCTGTACTACAATCATAATGACAAGACCCAGAACAAGAAATGCGGGGAAGGCCGTTTCACATTTCTTTGCAATGGATATACCCCTGAATAACAAGATCATATATGCCAGTATAAGGGGTATTGCACCCAGGAATAAACCATATTCCTCAATTATTATTGCAAAAATGAAATCAGAGTTCGATTGAGGCAACATATTCCTTTGGGTACTACGCCCGGGAGCTTTACCAAATAATCCTCCGGTTGAAATGGCTATTTTTGCCTGATTCAGCTGATAATCACTGTCAGCATCTCCTGCACCTGTAAAATGGTTTTCAATTCTGTCATTCCATACTTCCACCCTGTTGTCTTCAGTGACAACTGACAGGATAAGAGCGAATATCACCACTGCTGCCATTGCCGCAGTAACATAAGCAATGAGGTATTTGACAGGGACTCTTCCTACAAACATAATAATGATGCTGATGGCAAAAATCATGACTGCTGTTGAGAGATTCTCGGGCATGATAAGAGCGCATATCACTGCTATGGGGAAAATAAAATATTTTGTTACCAGAAAGAAATCCGTCAGTTCATGCTGGTATCTGGAAAGAGTCCGCGCAAGATATATCACAAGAGCTACTTTAGCGAGATCGGAAGTCTGCAACCTGAATCCTGTACCTGGTATAAGGAGCCATCTGGTTGCTTCATTTATCCTCGCTCCAAAAACAAGGGTTAATATCAGCAGTGCCACTGATACAATAAGAAATACTCCAGCCAGGGAAGAATAAATCCTGTACGGGAGATAGTGAACAACAACTATTATTACAAGACTGATTAACAACATTATAAACTGGCTCCTGAGAAAATAGGTCGTATTGCCGCCATAACTTCTGAACGCAACATTAACTGATGAACTATAAACCGCCAGGAGGGAATAGATCATAAAGAGGACAACAAGGCCCCAGATAACCCTGTCCCCCTTAAATGTCCGTGTAAACCATCCCTGCTGCATTATATTGTCTTTTTATTAGAGATTTCTTACTGCCTGTTTAAACTGTCGCCCTCTGTCCTCGTAATTATGAAAAAGATCGAAACTTGCACAAGCCGGTGACAAAAGGACTGTTTCTCCTTTTTTTGCCAGGTAGTATGATGATCTGACAGCTTCTTCCATCGAGTTGGTCTCAATAATTGTAGGAACTTTATCCCTGAATGCCTCTAGTATTTTCCTGTTATCTTTTCCAAGACATACAACAGCTTTTACTTTTTGTCTGACAACAGGAAACAATTCCGAATAATCGTTACCCTTATCAATACCTCCAACAATCCACACCACAGGTGTTTCCATACATTCCAGAGCATACCATGTAGAATTTACATTTGTAGCTTTTGAATCATTGATGAAATTTATACCGCTTACTTTTATTACCGGTTCAAGACGGTGTTCAACTCCCTGAAAATCAGCGAGGCTCTCTCTTATAACATCTTTTCTGATGTTCAGAACCTTACCTGCTATAGCGGCGGCCATTGAGTTATAGGTATTATGCCGCCCTTTAAGAGCCAACTCGTGAATAGTCATAAGGTTAGTTTTATGTTGGTAATCAATTATTAATTTCATTTTATCAATATATGCTGCCATTCCTTCCTTAAGGGTATCTGAGAAAGGCAGTAGAGTAACCGGCAGTTTCTGTGCTGCTAATCCCGCAGCAATAACAGGATCATCTGCCCAGTAAATAAGGTAATCAGATGCTGTCTGGTTACGTGTAATTCTGAATTTTGAACTTGTATATTTAGCAAAGTCATGATCATATCTGTCAAGATGATCAGGAGTGATATTCATCAGTACAGCTATGTCTGCTTTAAAATCATACATACCGTCGAGTTGGAAGCTGCTTAACTCAAGTACATAATAGTCCCATGATTTTTCGGCAACTGCAAGTGCGAAACTTTTACCGACATTACCGGCAATAACGGTATCTTTACCGGCTTTGGTCAGGATATGGTAAATCAGATTGGTGACAGTTGTCTTGCCGTTGCTCCCGCTAACGCATATCTTAATCCCTTTTGCGTATCGTCCTGCAAACTCAATCTCGGAAATGACAGGTATCCCCTTTTTACGCAACTTAATTATCAGTTCCGAATCATCTCTCACTCCAGGGCTTTTTATAACCTCTCCTGCTGATAGAATCCTGGCTTCAGAATGAGTGTTTTCTTCCCATTCTATTTTATGATGGTTAAGTATGTCTTTATATTTTTCTTTTACAGATCCCATATCAGAGACAAAAACATCAAAGCCCTGTTTCAATGCCAGAACTGCTGAGCCTGTCCCGCTCTCCCCTGCTCCCAGTATGACGATCTTCTTCTTCATCAAACTATCTTATCTTGAGTGTTACAATACTTATTACAGCAAGTATCAGAGCTACTATCCAGAATCTTGTCACTATCTTTGGTTCAGGATAGCCTTTTTTCTGGTAATGATGATGCAATGGTGCCATGAGAAATATTCTCCTGCCTTCTCCGTATTTTCTTTTTGTCCTTTTAAACCAGGCTACCTGTATTACCACTGAAAGGTTCTCTGCCAGAAAAATACCGCAAAGTACAGGTATAAGAAGTTCTTTCCTTATCACAACAGCAAAGACGGCAATTATTCCACCAAGAGTCAGTGAACCTGTATCCCCCATAAAAACCTGTGCAGGATAAGAATTATACCACAAAAAGCCTACTGTTGCTCCTATAAAAGATGCTGCATAAATAACCAGTTCTTCCGAATGGGGTATAAACATAATATTCAGATAGTCAGCATATATAACATTACTCGACACATAGGCAAGGATGCCTAGTGCTGCTCCGATTATTGCTGAGGTTCCTGTTGCCAGACCGTCAAGACCATCGGTAAGGTTAGCCCCGTTGGAAACAGCTGTAAGTATGAATATGACAATACATACAAAAACCAGCCAGGTCCAGGGTTTCCTGTGATCCTCACTAATAAATGACACAAGCCATGAATAATCAAATTCATTGTTCTTGACAAAGGGGATAGTGGTTTTTGTGGATTTTATTCCAACAGAGATCTCCTCCTGCCCGGAACTATGATTTTCAGATTCAAGCATTTCTATCCTTTCATGTATTGACAGATCTGACACTTTTACCTTTTCTATTGTTACTACCTCGTCACACATGAAGAGTGCCAATCCTATTATCAGTCCAAGAATAATTTGTCCTGCAATCTTGAAACGCCCGGCCAGGCCTTCTTTGTTCTTTTTAAATATCTTTATATAATCGTCAATAAAACCGATTATTCCCAGCCACACAGTTGTAAGCAACATCAGCAGTACATAAATATTGTCGAGCCGTGCAAAAAGCAGAACCGGAATAATTATTGAGGCAATAATGATGATGCCTCCCATTGAGGGAGTGCCTTTCTTCTGATACTGTCCTTCAAGACCCAGATCCCTCACTAATTCTCCAACCTGCATTCTCTGGAGCGTCAGAATTATTTTTTTTCCTATAAGCATTGAAATGAAAAGAGAGGTAATAACAGCTGCTGCCGATCTGAAGGAGATATAACTGAAAACTCCTGCACCGGGTACATTAAGCTTGTCAAGATATTCAAACAGATAGTACAGCATTCTCTTTACATTTATTTATTTGCAAGGGCATTTCTGAGCTCCTCACGATCATCAAAATGATGTCTTATTCCCATTATTTCCTGATATGTTTCATGTCCTTTCCCCGCAACAAGAATCACATCCCCTTTCTCAGCCAGCATTACAGCTGTTTTAACAGCCTCACGCCTGTTTGATATTCTGAGTGTTTTGTTTACAAACCCGGGATCGATACCTGTCTCCATATCATCAAGTATTTTCTCAGGATCTTCTGTTCTTGGATTATCTGAAGTCAGGATAAGCTTTGTACTTCTCTCTGCCGCGATAGCAGCCATAATTGGACGTTTCGTTTTATCCCGGTCTCCTCCTGCTCCTATCACTGTTATAAGCTTGATATTCCCTTCACGTATACGGTTTATTGTGTCGAGAACATTAACAAGGGCATCCGGAGTATGAGCATAATCAACAATTCCGGTTATATCTGCAATTCTTATTACTTCAAGTCTTCCCGGAACCGGTTTGAGGTCACTAATCAGGGTCAGGATTTCCGGTTTTTTTGCTTTCAGCAATTCAGAAGCTGAATAAACTGCAAGAAGATTTGAAGCATTGTAGTCTCCTATAAACCTTGTCCATACTTCATTCCCCATTATTCTTAAACCCATTCCTTCAAAACTTTCCTCAATGATTGAGCACCGGAAATCAGCCATTCCTCTTGTGGAAAAAGTATAATGTCTTGCCTTGCAGTTCTGAAGCATTACACTGCTGTTTCTGTCTTCAGCATTAACAAGGGCAAAAGCATCAGAAGGAAGAAAGTCAAAAAAGCTCTTTTTAGCTGCCAGATAGTTATCAAAAGTCTTATGGTAATCGAGATGATCATGTGTCAGGTTGGTAAAAATCCCGCCGGCGAATACCAATCCTGCAGTGCGTTGCTGGTCGAGAGCATGTGAACTGACTTCCATGAATGCATAATCACAACCTTCGTCTGTCATCTGTGCCATTATACTGTTAAGCTGAACAGGATCGGGCGTTGTGTGTGTTGCCGGAAGTTCTCTGTTGTCAACGTAATTACACACCGTTGAGAACAATCCGCACTTATATCCAAGACCTGTAAATAATCTGTAAAGGAGTGTTGCAATGGTTGTTTTCCCGTTTGTACCTGTAATTCCCACAAGCTTAAGCAAGCGTGACGGATTACCAAAGAAATTTGATGATAACTGTCCGAGAGCCTTCGCCGAATCATCTGTCACAATCCAGCTAATACCAGGAGCAGGTCTGTCAGGCAATCGCTCACATACAACAGCTGTAGCACCGGCATTCAAAGCTTCAGGAATATAATCATGACCATCTGTTTTTGATCCTCTGACTGCAACAAAAAGCGAATTCTTTTCTGTCTTACGAGAATCAAAAACTATATTACTGATCTTTTTTTCAGTATTACCTGTAAAAGAGATCACTTTCACCCCTTCCAGTATATTGTATAAACTTATCATCCTACATATGCAGTTCAAGTGATACTATCTGACCTTCAAAATAGCGGGCCCCGTGTTCAGGTGATTGTCTTAACACTTTGCCTTTCCCACTGTATCTTACTCTGTAACCCGAATTTTCGAGAAGATGGACAGCATCTCTGAGGCTCATCCCCCGCACATCCGGCACCAGTCCCTCTATTGTATTTACACCTGCCAGGGTTACCGTATCTCCTTTTTCCCTTGTTGTAACCCATTCGTTTTCAGAATCTATTCTGTGTTTTACATTTAATTCTTTCAAAATGATATTTATATCTGATCTGTACCCATTACCAGTCTCCGGCAAAGAAGTAATACCATCATTATTATTTGCAGTGTTGTAATCCCTGAAAAAACTGGTTGCATAGATCTTGTCCGATATCTCTCTGAAAACAGCTCCGGCAACAAGATTGCCGTAATAAACACCATTGGAAGGTGCATTAACAACCACTATGCAGGAATAGAGCGGATTTTCAGCCGGAAAATATCCGACAAAAGAGGCCTGATAGGACACTCTTTCTCCGGACCGGTAACCACTCTTGCCCCTTGCAATCTGGGCGGTACCCGTTTTTCCTGCAATTTTATAATCAGCATTTTTTAAATTCTCTGCAGTCCCATGTTCCACAACTCCTTCCATCATATTCCTGGCTTTTTTTATCGTTGACCGTGATGCAATTGAATTAACTATCACTGTTGGTTCAAAACTCTTAATCACACGACCATTACGGGTGACAGCCGATACAAAACGGGGCTTCATCATCTTTCCGTCATTAGCTACTGCATTATAAAAAGTGAGTATCTGCAAAGGTGTTAGCTGAACCTCATATCCATGTGACATCATAGGTAATGTAAGACCTGACCACAACTTGTCTCCGGGATATCTTATCAGAGGTTCACCTTCTCCTTTCAGCTGTATATCAAGTTTTCTATTGAGTCTCATGGCGTACAGGCGGTTAACAAAGGCCTGAGGATTATCTCCGTAATTTTCGCTTATGAGCTTTGAAATGCCAACATTCGATGATACCTCAAACACTTGTTTTGCCGTCAGCAGTCCATATCCTTCCTCTCTTGTATCTCTGATTATTTTATTATAGAATTTTATGCTTCCCTCACCGGTATCTACCACATCACCGGTATCTATCACTCCATCTTCGAGGGCAGCCATGAAAACAGGAAGTTTGAATGTTGACCCCGGCTCTGTACTCTCACCTATTGCAAAATTATAAGTCTCATGATAGTCCCCGTCATTTCCTTTTTCCAGATTCACAATAGCTCTTATATCACCTGTTGCAACTTCCATGACAACAGCACAACCGTGATTGGCATTATGTCTTTTCAACTGGTTCTTTAGGGCAGAAGAAGCAACATCCTGAAGATCAATATCTATTGTACTGACAACATCATTTCCGTTTCTTGACTCACTGCTATGTGCATCATTGATAGTTATCCAGCTACCGCCGGTAAGCCTTTGCTGAACAACTATACCCTTACTTCCTGAAAGATCCTTTTCAAAAGCACCTTCTATGCCCACACCTGTCCCGGCATTTGCTGCACTAACATATCCAATGGTTCTTGCAGCCAGATCGCTGTTGGGAAATATTCTCTGGTTTTCCACCTGTACGACCAGCCCCCCCTTAAATTGTCCTTCACGAAAAACCGGCAATTCTTTTATCTTCTTCAGGGTTTCATAGTCAACCCTGCGTTTGACAAGGAAATATCTGTCACCTCTTTTTCTGGCCTGTGTGAGTACATTTTTCCACCCTGCAGCAGATCTGACACCGGCCAGCCTGGCCAGGCCTGCTGACAATCCGTCAATACCGTTTATCCATGTATAGTCTGACATTCCGCTGCTACGTGTATCCATATAGATAGTGTAGTATGGAACAGAACTTGCAAGAAGGCGCCCGTCCACAGACAAAATATCACCCCTGTCTGCAGGCATTTCAGCTGTTTTATAGACATATTTTTCACCCAGTTCAGACCACTTGCCACGCTGTACTATCTGTAGAATGATAATATTACCAAGTATAGCCAGGGCACATAAGACTATAATAAAATAGACTATCCCACTACGTAACACTATTTCATCACGTATAGCCATAACATCATTTTTTAACTACCAGCAACCGGTATGGAGGAGTTTTAAGCTCTTCCAGTTCAAGACCTTTCTCCTTAACCATCCTGTATACTTCCGATTGCCTGCTTATAAAAATCAGATCTGCGGAAACGGATAAAGATTCGGCTCTCAGATCTTTCACTTCACTTTGCAATACTGTTGTTTCACGTGTAATTTTTTCTGCATGAAATCTGTTTCCTATATAAATTGCAGCCAGAAGAGTAAGGAGAAGCACATACCACAGATTCCCCAGAATGATCTTTTCGGTAACCATGCTTCCACTAAGGAGCTCTTTCATAAAGCTTCCTGTCTTTTTATTGCCGTTACTGTTTTTAAAACTTCTTCGTTTCCCTGTCATTTTCATATCTTTTCAGCAACTCTCAGTCTGGCACTCCTTGCCCTTTTGTTATTTTTAATCTCGTCCTCTCCGGGAGTAATCCCCTTTTTTGCCAATAGGCGGAAAGGAGTTTGAATATTTCCATAAAAATCTTTTTCTTCTATTCCTTCAAAATTTCCTGATCTCATGAAATTTTTCACAAGTCTGTCTTCCAGTGAATGATATGTTATAATTACCAGTCTTCCGCCGCTTTTTAACAGATCCAGAGCCTGAACAAGCATTTCTTTAAGAAAATCCATTTCATGGTTAACCTGTATTCTCAAAGCCTGAAAAAGCTTTGCATAGAACTTGTTTTCCTGTCCCCGGGGAACTACTCCTCTCACTGCTGAAACAAGGTCTTCCGTTGTAAGTAAGGGTTTCTCTTCCCTGGCTTTAACTATCTGCCGGGCAATCCTCCTGGAATTAACCAGCTCTCCATAGTTGAAAAAAATATCTGAAAGAGATGCTTCATCAAAAGACTCTATGACAGAAGCGGCGGTTATAGCCGCACTTTTATTCATCCTCATGTCGAGGGGAGCATTGTACCTGAAAGCAAAGCCTCTGGCAGGCTCATCAAATTGATGAAATGACACTCCAAGATCAGCAATCAGACCGTCAATATCCTTAATCCCATGGTATAAAAGATTATTCCTTAGGAACCTGAAGTTTTGTTCAATAAATAAAAATTTATTATCGTCAGGTATATTCATCTTTACATCTTCATCCTGATCAAAAGCGATGAGCCTGCCTTTTTTAAGACGTCTGAGGATCTCTGCTGAATGTCCGCCCCCGCCGAATGTTACATCAACATATACTCCGTCAGGTAACACCCTCAGCCACTCTATACTTTCTTCCAGAAGTGCAGGTATATGGTAAACCATTATTCTTCAGGCTCATTATTAGTTCCACCCATAAGTTTTTCAGCCAGGTTCGCAAAATCATCCGGCGCCATATCAACTTTTTCATAGATATCTGCTGCCCAAATTTCTATTCTGCCATCCTGACCTGCAAGAACAACATCCCTGTCTGCTCCGATTAGATCAAGCAACCTCCTTGGTATCAGTATTCTGTTGTTGTTATCCAGAGTGAGCTCTGCTGTACCCTTGAAAAAATTTCTGAGAAATACATTATGCTCACGATTATAAGGATTGATCCTCTTCCTTATCTTCTCCAACTGACGATCCCAGTCCTCAATAGAATAGAGAATCAGACAGTTTTCAAAAATATCTTTCCTAACTACAAAATGGTCACGTGCATCTGCAGGCATCTGCTTCTTGAACGCTACAGGAACAATAATTCTTCCCTTAACATCTACTTTACACGTATAATCACCAATAAATGTGGCCATAAACCCGTTTCGTATTTAAAATGCTAAAATAAGTAATTTTTATCCACTTACCCCCACTTACCCCCACTTTTTTACAAGTTTTGTTAATAACTTTATCCTGTAAAAGTGAACCCTGAAATCCGGTCTCATTAGAGAATCCTCACCGCGTGAGCGCTATATATTTATCTATCAGCTTATTAACAGGCTCTATATTAACTTTATGTTCTCAATGTAAAAGTTGATTAAACAGGAAAAACCAGGCGGCAAAAACTGCCAGGATATTCACCGGTAATAAAAATCTGTTTATTTGAACAGTTAATTGTAATCCTGATAATTATGAAATGTTATCGGTTAATAATACTCCTGGTAAATTCTTCCGGTCAAAGGCACAAATGAAGGCGTCAGAAAGCAGAGAGCAGTTTATGGAATTCATATATAAGTGAAAAATTAATAAATTTGAACCGTTGAACCGTTGCTGTTTATCATCAACAGATGGATAATAATGTTAAAACGAAGGGGTCTGTAAGAATAGATGTCAGTGAGGTACTCAGATCGAAGAATCCTTCACTTGCAAAAGTTATTCCTTCTTTTCTTGTAAATTACTTAAAGAGGATCATACATCAGGATGAATTGAATGATTTTCTTGAGAGATCAGCTAATTTAAAAGATATTGATCTGGTTGAAGCTTCTCTTGATTTTCTTAAAATAAATTACAGTGTTATCGGGAAGGAAAATCTTCCGGGGGAAGGAAGGTTTATTTTTGTTTCCAACCATCCTTTGGGAGGTCTTGACGGAGTGATTTTTATGTATGAGTTATCGAGACATTACAGGGAAATAAAATTTCCTGTAAATGATATACTTACAAACATAAAAAATCTTTCAGGAATTTTTCTCCCGGTCAATAAGCACGGAAGCCAGGGGAAAGAGGCCATCAGGGTTCTTGAAGAAGCTTACCGTTCCGACAGTCAGATACTGTATTTCCCTGCAGGATTATGTTCAAGAAAGAAGAATGGAATAATCACTGATCTGCAATGGCAAAAAAGTTTTATCACAAAAGCTGTAAAACATAAAAGGGATATTATTCCGGCATTTTTTTCGGGAAGAAATTCAGATTTTTTCTACAATCTTGCCCGCCTTAGGACTTTACTTGGGATAAAAGCAAACATAGAGATGTTATATCTCCCGGATGAAATGTTCCGGCAAAGAGGCAAAAAGATCACTCTTGTCTTCGGGAAACCTATACCATGGGAAACATTTGACAAATCAAAGACATCACTTGAATGGGCCGGATGGGTAAAATCGATGACCTATCAGTTACAGTCATTTATTACAGAATAATAACAGAATAAAAAAAACATTATCTTGCATGACATTTTATCATCCTCAAAAGTAATTTCCTAATTTTCTGCTTATGGAACCTATTGTTTCTCAGCTTCCTATAGATCAAATAATAGCAGAACTCACAAAAGAGCGGCTGTTACGCACCACCAATAACGGCAACAATGAGGTATATATTTTCAATAACAATGATTCTCCTGTTCTTATGCAGGAAGTCGGCCGGGTAAGAGAGATTACTTTCCGGCATGCAGGAGGGGGGACAGGAAACAGTATTGACATTGATCCTTATGATACAGACGATGAAGATCCGCAAAAACAACTCATTGTATGGGATCCTGAAAACAAAGAAATTGTAGGAGGTTACAGGTTTTATTTCCCTGAAAAAGATTGCAAAAATTATAATATTAACAAACTTGCCTCATCACAGTATTTTAATTTCTCCGATAAGTTCCTTTCAAAGTATTTCCCTCATCTGATGGAACTGGGTCGTTCCTTTGTCCACCCTGAATACCAGACAAGAGCTCGTGGAAGAAAAAGCCTTTATGCATTGGACAACCTGTGGGATGGTCTTGGGGCAATTGTCCTCAACAATCATCATCTCAAGTATCTTTTCGGGAAAGTGACCATGTATTCACATTTCAATCAAAATGCACGAAACATGATACTGTATTTTCTTAAAAAACACTTTTCCGATCCTGACAATCTTGTAACGCCTGTTGAACCAGCCGCTATAGATTTGCATGAAAAAGAAATGAGAAAGATTTTCAGGGGTTGGCGTTATAAAGAAAACTACAGGATTCTGTCATCAGAGGTCAGAAAACTGGGAGAAAACATTCCTCCTCTTATCAATGCTTATATGAACCTGTCTCCCACAATGAGGACTTTCGGAACTTTCATCAATCACCACTTCGGTAATGTTGAAGAAACAGGCATCATGATAACTTTACGGGATATTTATGTTGAAAAAATAAACAGGCATCTTTCTTCTTATCAGAAAGATTTTATGATCACATGGTTTGCACATGATTCTCAATAAGCTCTTATATCTCTACCCTCCATATAGTTAATAAAAGACTGATTAGCCACCCTGTTACCTCCCTGAGTGGGGTAATCTCCTGTAAAATACCAATCTCCTGTGTGGTCCGGACAGGCCTGGTGCAATCCTTCAATCGTCTGAAAAATAATGATTAACCCGGCATTAATATCTTTTGTTTTTAGCATAGATGATATTTTTGCTGATATTTCGTCAGGACAAAAAGGCTTGTAAATTTCTTTCACAATATTTTTGATCTTACCAACCGGTTTCTTGTTTTCATTAAGAGCTTTATGGTAGAGATCTTCAAGCAGGGAGTACTTTCCTGTATCTTTTAGCAGTTCAACTGTTGCCCGGAAAGCTATCAGATCGCCGAGCTTTGCCATATCAATTCCGTAACAATCAGGATAACGTAATTGAGGAGAAGAAGAAAGGATCACTATTTGTTTGGGCTCAAGTCTGTCAAGAATTCTTATTATACTGTTTTTCAGAGTCGTTCCTCTTACAATTGAATCGTCAATAACAACAAGATTATCCACACCTCTTTTTATTACTCCGTAAGTAACATCGTAAACGTGGCCTACCAGATCATCCCTGCTATTATCCTGTGAAATAAAAGTCCTTAGTTTTACATCTTTCACAGCTATTTTTTCCACACGCGGTCTCTGGTTCATTAAAGAAGTGAGTTCTTCTTCCGACATAAAATCTTTTTTCTTAAGGATCTCTTCAGCTTTCCTGTGGTTAAGATAATCCTCAACTCCTTTTATAAGGCCATAAAAAGCTGTTTCTGCAGTATTGGGAATATAAGAAAAAACTGTATTCTCAATGTCGTAATCGATTGCTTTCAGAATGCTATCTGTAAGTAATTCACCCAGTTTTTTCCTTTCCCTGTAAATATTTTTATCTGTTCCCCTTGAAAAATATATTCTCTCAAAAGAACATTTCCTGACTTCAGCTTCTTCTCTCAGACGATTCACGGTGGTTTTGCCGGAAGCTTTTATTATAACAGCATGGGCGGGGGGTAATTCAGGAACATCATTGCTTTTGACATTGAATATTGTCTGAATGACTGGCCGTTCAGAAGCCACTACAACAACTTCGTCATCAACATAATAAAAAGCAGGCCTTATTCCTGCCGGATCTCTCATTACAAAAGCATCTCCATGGCCTACCATACCAGCCATAACATAACCTCCATCCCAGTTTCGGCTTGCTTTTGTAAGGACAGTGACGAGATCCAGATCATTTTCTATCAGAGGAGATATCTGTTGCTTTGTATATCCCTTCTCTTTATAATACCGGAATAATCTTTCATTTTCTTCGTCAAGTCTGTGGCCTATGTTTTCCAGGATGGTTACTGTATCTGAAAAATCCACAGGATTCTGACCCAGTTCAATAAGGTCATTGAACAGTTCTCCTACATTTGTCAGATTAAAATTGCCGGCCATTACAAGATTCTTCGATTTCCAGTTGTTCTCCCTGCTTACCGGATGAACATAATCAATTCTGTAATTACCATAAGTCCCGTATCTAAGATGGCCCAGATAAACATCACAGATAAAAGGTATATTTTCTCTGATAAATTCAATATTTGTTGCTTGTTCTCGGTTCGCGGCAGTTATCTCCTCAATATCCTCGTATATTAATCCGAATACCTCTTTCAAGGGATCCTCCCGGTTGGATCTTTGCCTGTAAATATATCTGTGTCCGGGAGGCATTTTTAATTTTATCCCTGCTATTCCTGCCCCGTCCTGTCCCCTGTTGTGTTGTTTCTCCATCATCAGGTACATCTTATGGAGGCCATAGTCCCATGAACCGTATTTCTGAAAATAGTATGCCAATGGTTTGCGTAGTCTTAACAAGGCAATACCACATTCATGTTTAATATTTTCACTCATAATTATTTGTCGATACGATCAGGGAAATTTATCGTTGTAGGTATCCAATATGCATTTGGAAATTCTTCACGGATCCTCATAAGATCTTTATAACACTCTATCTTCGTACGGTAATCACCAACCCTGACAATGAACCAACCCGGTTCCTGATAAGCCGGATATGATGGAATTTCCGGAAACTTCTCAATAAACTCAGCCCTTGTCTTTGCCGATTCTTCCCTTGCGTTTCTTACAGAACTGTAATAAATCTGTATTCTGTATCCCTCCATCCCCAGTCGCCCGGCAGTTTTTGTCTTACTGCGGGCCATAATATATCTGCTCACCAGGGTGTCTATAGCCTTGTCCTGTGTAATACTGAGCTGCCCTGAATGAATATCGCTGCTTTTAAAAAGATCAGAAGTTTTTATAAAAGCCTGTGAATAACATATATCTGCCGATAATAATATGATTGTAAGAAAGAGAATGTTTTTAAATGACATGTTTTAAATATATAGTTTTATTGGCAGAATAGTTAACGTAAATTTCCCTTCCTTTCTTATTGTACAGGAAGAGATTATTATCATAAAACAAAAGAAAAAATCTATTCAAGTGCGGCCTCCAGTTCTTCTGTCATTTCCAGATTATGGTAAACACTCTGAACATCATCATCATCCTCAAGCGTCTCAATAAATTTCAAAACTTTCTTTGCCGATTCGACATCCAGTTCTTTTGTATTGTTGGGGATTCTCTTCAAAGCCGATTCTTCCGGCTCTATCCCCATCTCAGATAATTTTTTGCTTATATTTCCAAAATCTTCCATTGAACATGTGATAATAACATTATCATCGTCTGTCTCAAGATCTTCGGCACCTGCATCTATCATTTCAAGTTCCAGTTCTTCCATATCCAGCCCTTCTTTCCTGAGCGTAAAAATGCCCTTTCTGTCAAAAAGAAAACTAAGAGAACCATTAGTGCCCAGATTTCCTCCAAACTTATTAAAGACAGATCGTACAGAGGCCACTGTTCTGTTATTATTATCAGTAAGACACTCGACAAAAATAGCTATACCGTTAGGAGCATACCCTTCAAAAGTTGTTTCCATATAGCTTACTGATTCGGAACCAACCGCTTTTTTGATAGCTCTTTCAATATTGTCTTTCGGCATATTGACACCTTTGGCATTCTGAATAGCCAATCTGAGCCTGGCATTTGCATCAGGATCCCCGCCTCCTTCTTTTGCAGCAATAATTATTTCCTTAATTATTTTGGTAAATATTTTACCGCGTTTAGCATCAACAGCTCCTTTTTTTCTTTTAATAGTGGACCATTTATTGTGACCTGACATACAATATCTTTTTATTATTCAGACTACAAAATTAAATATTTCTTCAAAACATCGTTCATGTTGCATATTTTTGCAGAAAAAAATTAACTCCGTTCAGAAACAGAATGAATACACCGGTTCAGTTTATTTAAGATTAAAGTTCCGTAAGAAATTACGGACGGGGTGGTGTGGTGTATTTATTTAAAAACCTTTATTATCCATAATCAGGCAATGCAAAATAAAGTATACATAGAGACTTACGGTTGTCAGATGAATGTAGCTGACAGCGAGGTTGCGGCAGCTATTCTCACTAATAACGGCTTCACTATTTGTAAGGATATTACCGAAGCTGACATAATTTTTTTAAACACCTGTTCCATACGTGAAAATGCTGAAAAAAGGATCTGGGGCAGATTTAAGTCTATCCGCTATCTGAAAAAGAAAAAACCTGATCTGCTTACAGGCCTCATTGGATGTATGGCTCAAAGACTTAAAGAAAAAATTCTGGAAACAGACCAGTTTATTGATATAATAGCCGGACCTGATTCCTACCGTCATCTTCCTTCTCTTATAGAAGAAGCTTCCTCGGGTCATAAGGCTGTTAACGTTATCTTATCCCGTGAAGAAACATATTCAGACATATTACCTTTACGACTTGACAATAATAGTGTTACCGCTTTTGTTTCTATTATGAGGGGTTGTAATAATATGTGCACTTACTGTGTAGTTCCCTATGTCAGGGGAGTTGAAAGGAGCCGTAACCCCGATTCTGTTCTGAGTGAAATATCAGATCTCAGCGAAAAAGGTTATAAAGAAGTAACATTGCTTGGCCAGAATGTAAACTCCTATAAATGGACAGAAGGGAATAACATAATCAATTTCGCACAACTACTGGAAAGAACAGCTTTGGAAAATCCTTCAATGAGGTTCCGGTTTTCTACATCACATCCTAAGGATATATCAGATGACCTTCTCAGAACAATCGCACGGAACGATAATATCTGTAAACACATCCACCTCCCTGCACAAAGTGGCAGTAACCGTATCCTTAAACTTATGAACAGGGGATATACAAGAGAAGCTTATATGGAAAGAATCAGTTCAATCCGTTCAATAATTCCTGAATGTTCTCTCTCCAGCGATATTATAACAGGTTTTTGCACTGAAAGCGATGAAGATCACCGCGATACTCTGTCACTTATGGAATGGGCGGAATTTGATTTTTCTTATATGTTCAGATATAGTGAAAGACCTGGTACTAAAGCCATAAGGAAACTGAAAGATGATATACCGGAAGATATAAAAACAAAACGTCTGAATGAAATAATCAATTTACAAAACAAACTGTCAGCCAAATCAAAACGAAAGGATATTGGCAAGGTTTTTGAAGTTCTTTCAGAAGGGTTTTCAAAAAGATCTGAAGATTTTCTTTTTGGGCGTACATCACAGAATAAGGTAGTTGTCTTCCCGAAAGGAAATCTGAAAAAAGGTGATGTTGTCAAAATCAGTGTAAAAAACTGTACTTCTGCCACCCTGATTGGCGAAATTATTTGAGGCTTACATGATCAGCGACTCACATAAGGAAATTATTGTTTAATTCATGTATGTTACAAACGATCAATGCAAAAATTAAATACCCGAATGAAATAATAATTAAAAAAATTCATGAAATAAAAACTGTATTACAGTTGTCTATATTATTAGATTACATACAATAAGGACATTTAATTTAAAAAATATGAAAATAAAATTTTTATTATTAGTAATTATCTCTTTTGTATTATGTGGCGAAACCGATGCTCAGAAACAGAGTAAAAAACTTACAGTTACCGGCACAGTGTTTGATTCTCAGAATAATCCTGTTCCCGGTGCCTTACTAATGGTTGATGGTAAAGACACAGGCCGGAAAACAAAAGATGATGGAACATACAAGGTCAAGATTAAAAGAACCGTAGATAAGCTAGGTGTTTTCACACTTTCTACAGGCCTCGTGGAAGAACCGGTTGAAAACAGAACAATTATCAATTTCAAACTTGACAATCTGTCTTCCAATAATACAAATGTATCAGATGATAACAACGAAGGAATTATTGATGCAGGTTACGGAGTTGTACGGAAAAAGAACAGGTTATCTCCCGGAACAAGAACTGATGTAAGCGGGAAACAATACACTACCTTCAATTCTATTTACGAAATGCTTCAGACAATACCTGGGGTTACTGTATCCGGAACCAATGTAACAGTAAGGGGAACCGGAACAATGGGCAATACAAGTCCTTTGTTTGTTGTAAACGGATCCGTCGTAAGTTCAGTAAGCGGTATTGACCCTAACATGGTTGAATCCATTGATGTACTTAAAGGACCTTCCGCTTCAGTCTATGGAGTACAGGGAGCAAACGGCGTAATACTTATAACACTCAAATAAATTCATTATAACCACATGACTTTTTAAATCTTAAGCAAGTATATTTTAAATGTCTATAAAAGAATCGAAACGGTTAAAAAAGAAAGAAATAAATACATTAAATCTATGAAATTCCGATTACTACTACCTGTTTTATTTCTCTTTATTGCTATCAATGATTTGCCCGGACAGAAAGCCGGAAAAAAAGTGACTATTTCCGGTATTGTTGTCGACATTAACAATAATCCTGTCTCTGAAGCTTTTATCATGATCGATGGAAAGAATACCGACAAACGGACACAGAATAATGGTACCTATAAAATAAAAACCAGTACAAAATCAGATACTATCGGGATATTTACATTCTCGACCGGAGTAAGCGAGCAGCCAATAAACAACAGAACTGTCATAAATTTTGTTCTTGGAAATTCTCCCGGACAGGATAATAATTCAGGCAATACTGCCGGTGAAGACTTGGTCAATGTCGGATATGGTACCGTAGATAAAAAAGATCTTACTGTCCCGGTCAATAGAATAGAGGGCACTGACAAAAATTTCAGCAACTATAGTAACATTTACGAGATGATCAAAGGACAGGTTCCCAGTGTTGAGGTCAGTGGGAAAAGTATAAGGATACAGGGATCCAGTTCACTTGGAAGCACTGAACCTCTTTTCGTTGTAGATGGTATTGTGTCCTCCTCAATAGACGATATCCCTCCAAGCCAGGTCAAATCAATTGAAGTCCTGAAAGGTTCTTCTGCGGCCATCTATGGTTCAAGGGGGGCAAATGGAGTAATTTTGATACGGCTTATAAGTGCCAGTGATATGAGGACAGATTAATCTTTCCCCTTCCGGGATATTTTAATCTGTAGTTCCTCAAGTTGCTTTTCTGAAATAACAGAAGGCGTATCAAGCATTACGTCCCTTCCTGAATTATTCTTTGGAAAGGCTATAAAATCACGTATTGAATCCTGATTCCCCATTATTGCAACCCATCTGTCAAATCCGAAAGCAATACCTCCATGAGGAGGAGCTCCGTACCTGAATGCGTTTAATAGGAATCCAAACTGAGCTTCAGCTTCTTCTTCGCTGAATCCCAACACCTTAAACATAAGTTTTTGAACAGAAGCATCATGTATTCTCACTGATCCTCCTCCTATCTCAACACCATTAATAACCAAATCATAGGCATTAGCTCTCACTTTTGAAGGATCAGACTCCATCAGGTCTAAATCTTCAGGTTTTGGAGATGTAAAAGGATGATGCATTGCAAAGAACCTGTTCATTTCCTTGTCCCATTCAAGCAAGGGGAAATCCACAATCCACAAAGGTGCATACTGATTTTTAATCCTTAATCCCAAGCGGGTTCCCATCTCAAGACGCAGTTCTGAGAGTGCTGTCAGGGTAGGGATTTTCTCTCCTGATAAAACAAGTATCAGATCGCCCTTCTTTGCATTAACAATATCTGCCCATTCAAAAATATCATCCGCTGAAAAATACTTATCTACAGATGATTTAATTCCTTCTTCAGCATATTTAACAAATACCAGACCCTTTGCTCCTATCTGGGGTTTTCTTACAAATTCTGTTAATTCGTCAAGTTGTTTTCTTGAGTAGCCGGAACACCCTTCCGCACAAATTGCCCCTGTATATTCAGCATCATCAAACATTTTGAATCCATGCCCTTTTACTACTTGTGTCAGATCACTGATCATCATATTAAACCGTATATCCGGTTTATCAGTACCATATTTTTCAATAGCTTCACTGTAAGGCATCTTAGGAAATTGGCCTTCGAGACGGATCCCTTTTATTTCACTGAATAAATGTCTGGCAAGACCTTCAAAAGTATCAAGGATGTCATCTCTTTCCACAAAAGACATTTCACAGTCAATCTGCGAAAATTCCGGTTGTCTGTCGGCTCGGAGATCTTCATCACGGAAACACTTAACCAACTGGAAATATCTGTCAAATCCCGATACCATAAGCAACTGTTTGAGTGTCTGAGGAGATTGTGGCAATGCATAAAATGTACCCGGCTGCATCCTGCTTGGAACAACAAAATCGCGTGCCCCTTCCGGTGTGGATTTGATAAGGACAGGTGTTTCTATTTCAATAAATTGCCGGGAATCCAGGTATTTCCGTACTTCCTGTGCCATTTTATGACGTAACAGAATATTATTCTTAACAGGATTTCTTCTCAGATCAAGATAACGGTATTTCATTCTGAGTTCTTCACCACCATCTGTCTCATCTTCAATTGTAAAAGGAGGTATTTCGCTTTTGTTGAGGATATTCAGTTCAAGCACTTCTATTTCAATTTCACCTGTAATGATTTTTTTGTTTTTATTACTTCTCTCCCTTACCTTCCCTTTAGCCTGTACTACATATTCACGGCCTGTTTTTCTTGCCTGCTGGCAAAGAGAGGGATTGGTTTCCATATCAAAGACCAGCTGGGTTATCCCATAACGGTCGCGAAGATCTATAAAAGTCATTCCCCCAAGATCTCTTGATTTCTGAACCCATCCACAAAGAACGACATTCTCTTCAACATGGCTCATATTCAACTCTCCGCAAGTATGTGTCCTGTACATATTATTGGCTTTTTATCCGCACAAAAATAAGAAAATTTAGGTTCTGTAACAGCTAATATAACTATATTGGTGTTTTCTTCTTAACTTTAAACTCATATATGAAGGAAAACTTAAAGGCCGAAAGAGAAAAATACATGCGTGCAGCCATTGAGGAAGCTAAAAAAGCTTATGATAAGCAAGAAATACCTGTGGGAGCAGTTGTTGTATATGATAATACCATAATTGCCCGGGGGCATAATTGTACCGAGACCCTGAAAGATCCTACAGCTCATGCCGAGATGCAGGCTATAACTGCAGCGGCAGACTGGCTGGGCGGCAAATATCTTACCGCTTGCACAATATACGTAACCCTTGAACCCTGTGCCATGTGTGCAGCAGCTATTGGCTGGAGCCAGGCTCCTGTACTTGTTTACGGAGCATCCGATTTAAAAAAGGGCTATACTTTAGTGTCCGGACAATTACTCCATCCAAAAACACGTGTAGTGAGCGGCATACTGGCAAAAGAGTGCAGCGAACTGATAAAAAGCTTCTTCAAAATGAAAAGACTGCGTAGCTAATTCTTTTGTGATAAATATTCATAATTTAAAATACGGGCTATGACCTTTGATAACAGTAAAACTATCATCAATTTCAGGATCAGATTATTTTTTGCCACACTTTTTGCAATTACCTGGATAGCTCTTGTTTACCTCATTAAACTGATAAAATTCCCTCTTTTGGGAATTGATGATGGTATATGGACTTTGGTTATTATGGTCATCTGGGCGCTAATCGCTTTTATGCCAATGATCCGTAATTATCAGTATATTTCTTATTCAGATGATAACGAAAACATTGCTTTCAAATTTTTTAATGCAGGTATAACAGGAGGCAAAAAAAATTCTATTGAAATATACAAACCCACATTCGAGGGATTTGAAACTGAATCAAAACTCTTTGGTCTCAATACAAGTATTACCCTGTATCAGAAGACCAGTGCAGGAAAAGCAAAATTTCCACCTCTGTATATAACAGCGCTGACAAAAGACCAGAAAGCCAAACTCTACAGATCACTCTCTTCTTATATTCAGGATAAATAACTATGCTCATTGAGTAATATGAATTATATCATTTTTTGAAGCAGAAAAGAGAGCAATTTTAGTCTTGATAATTCTAAAAAATAAAATAATAAATGCTATGAATGTTGACAAATTAATGCACAATCTCGAAAAAAAACATCCTGGAGAAGCAGAGTACCTTCAGGCTGTCAGAGAAGTGGTTGAATCTATTGAGGAAATTTATAATGATAATCCCCAGTTTGAAAGTGTAAGTATTATTGAAAGGCTTGTTGAGCCCGACCGTATAATCACTTTTAAAGTACCCTGGATTGATGACGAAGGAAATTGCAAAGTGAATCTGGGATACAGAGTACAGTTTAATAATGCCATTGGCCCTTATAAAGGAGGTTTACGTTTTCACCCCAGTGTAAATCTGAGCATTCTTAAATTTCTTGGATTTGAACAAATATTCAAAAATGCTTTGACTACTCTTCCTATGGGTGGAGGTAAAGGAGGTTCCGATTTTGATCCCAAAGGAAAATCAAATTCCGAGATAATGCGTTTCTGTCAGTCGTTTATGCTCGAATTATGGAAATATATTGGACCGGAGGTTGATGTACCTGCCGGTGACATTGGGGTAGGAGGTCGTGAGATAGGATTTCTCTATGGCATGTACAAAAGACTTAGAGGAGACCACACAGGCGTATTAACTGGAAAAGGAAGCAATTGGGGGGGGTCACTTATCAGACCTGAGGCAACAGGTTTCGGAGCTATTTATTTCGTCCAGGAGATGCTGGCAACAAAAAAAGAAGAACTGAAGGGTAAAACCGTTTCTCTGTCGGGCTTTGGTAATGTTGCCTGGGGAGCTGCCCTTAAAGCAACAGAACTTGGAGCTAAAATAGTGACAATATCCGGGCCGGATGGGTATATATATGACCCTGAAGGTATTTCAGGAAAAAAAATTGACTATTTACTTGAGCTGAGAGCTTCAAATCAGGATATAGTTAAACCGTTTTCATATGTATTTGAAGGCACCCAATTCCATGAAGCTAAACGTCCGTGGGAAGTCAGGGCAGACATTGCACTCCCCTGTGCTACTCAGAATGAGCTTGATGTTGAAGATGCCCTTGCTCTTGTGAATAACAAAGTAATGATGGTTGCCGAAGTATCAAATATGGGTTGCACTCCCGAAGCCGTGGAGTTCTTTAATAATAATGATATAATGTTCGCTCCGGGAAAAGCTGTCAATGCGGGAGGAGTAGCTACTTCGGGACTCGAAATGACACAAAACTCAATGAAAATGCGATGGAATTCCGGCGAAGTGGATAAGCGGCTTCATGAAATAATGTGCAATATACATGAACAATGCATTCAATACGGCAAAAAGGATAATGGAAATGTCGATTATGTAAAAGGTGCCAATATTGCAGGATTTTTAAAAGTAGCTAATTCCATGCTCGACATGGGAATAATTTAAAGAAACTTACTGCTAAAAAAGCAATGGTGTTTTTGAATTACATCATTGCTTTTTTTATTTTTACATGTCTCAATCCTTGTGCTATGCCCCAAAATATTTCTCTGAAGCATAAAATTGCTTTAGGCCTTATCCCCGGAATAGGAGATATCAATGCCCGTAAACTGGTCGCATATTTCGGTAACGTTGAAGCTGTCTTTAACGAATCGTACCGGAATCTGATTAAGATACCGGGCATTGGTCCGGGTCTTGCAAAATATATAAGCAATCGTATGTATCTAGATATAGCAGAAAAAGAAGCTGAATATGTAAACTCCCGAAAGATTAAGACATTTTTCTACCTTGACGATAATTATCCATACAGACTAAAACAATGTGACGATTCTCCGGTAATGTTTTTCTACAGAGGGACCAGCGATCTTAATTCATCTAAAATTCTCAGTGTGGTTGGAACAAGGAACGCAACAACAAGAGGGAAAGAACTATGTGAAAGGATCATCAGAGATCTTGCAGCAGGATTTCCCGATCTTATAATTATAAGCGGACTGGCGTATGGTATTGATATAACATCTCACAAAGCAGCTATGGCAAACAATCTTCAGACAATAGCTGTTCTGGCTCACGGATTTAAAACAATATATCCTTCTCTTCACAGATATACAGCCGAAGCCATGGTAAAAAATGGTGGCCTTCTGACTGATTTTACATCAGATACCCTTCCGGAAAGAAATAATTTTATCAGAAGAAACCGAATTATTGCAGGTATCTCAGATGCCACCCTTGTTATAGAATCAGGAATTAAAGGAGGCGCACTTATCACTGCAGATATAGCAGCTTCTTATAACAGGGATGTGTTAGCTGTACCGGGACGACCTGAAGATCAATGGGCGGCAGGATGCAATAATCTTATCAAATACAGCAAAGCAGCTCTTGTTGAAAACGCTTCAGATATAGAGTATTTCCTTAACTGGATACCGGAAAAAACAAAAAATAAATCCATACAAAAAAGCCTGTTCACCGACCTCGACGAAAACGAACGCTGTGTTTTTGAACTCCTTTCCCGTGAAAAAGAACTTACAATAGATGTAATAAGCAGATCCCTGTCTTTCCCCGTAAACAAGTTGTCTTCAATCCTTCTGCAAATGGAATTCAAAGGACTCATTAAATGTTATCCGGGTAATCTATACAGAATTGCCTGAATAAACTGACTTAAAAAAGCCTTGGATAATCTATTTTTTGATAACATTTTGTATAAATTATCCATCAGAAATAATATTTTATTAATTTAAAGTATCATGTATCTATAGTTTTTATATTTTTATCTCCTTAAATTTATATAACCTTATACTTAATAATTATTATGGATCCAAGAGTACAACAATTTATGGCTATGATAAAAGCCAGGAATCCGGGAGAAAACGAGTTTCATCAGGCTGTGCAGGAAGTATCGGAATCACTTATTCCTTTTATTGAAGAAAATCCGAAATATAAATATTCAAAAATCCTTGAGAGGATAGCTGAACCCGAAAGGACTATTATCTTCAGAGTTCCATGGCTTGATGACAAGGGAGAAATCCAGATAAACAGGGGATTCAGAATTGAGATGAACAGTGCCATAGGACCTTATAAGGGGGGGCTCCGCTTTCACCCCACAGTTAATCTGGGAATACTCAAGTTTCTTGCCTTTGAACAGGTTTTTAAAAACAGCCTCACTACTCTTCCTATGGGTGGTGGCAAAGGGGGCTCTGATTTTGATCCCAAAGGCAAATCAGACAATGAAGTAATGAGGTTTTGCCAAAGTTTCATGACAGAGCTTTTCCGTCACATTGGAGCTGACACTGACGTTCCGGCCGGTGATATTGGTGTAGGCGGACGAGAAATAGGTTATCTTTTTGGTCAGTACAAAAGGTTAAAAAATGAATTTACAGGTGTTCTTACCGGAAAAGGTATTGAATGGGGTGGGTCACTTATCAGACCAGAAGCTACAGGTTATGGGGCAACTTATTTTGCTCAGGAGATGCTTTCCACAGCAGGAGAAAGTATTAAGGGTAAAATTGTTTGTATATCAGGTTCAGGTAATGTGGCTCAGTATGCAACAGAAAAAGTTACACAACTGGGAGGCAAAGTTGTCACTTCATCTGATTCGAATGGCTTTATTTATGACCCTAAAGGCATTGATGCCGAAAAGCTTAACTTTATCATGGAACTGAAAAACGTCAGGAGGGGAAGGATCAAGGAATATGCCGAAAAATTTGGAGTAGAATATTTTGAAGGCAACAGGCCCTGGGGTATAAAATGCGATATAGCAATGCCTAATGCAACTCAGAACGAAATTGATGAAGAAGATGCCAAAACACTTGTTAAAAACGGATGTATCTGTGTTGCTGAAGGTGCAAATATGCCTTCCACTCCCGAAGCGGTTGAAGTATTTCATAAGGCAAAAATACTGTACGGACCAGGCAAGGCTGCAAATGCCGGTGGTGTTGCTACATCAGGACTGGAGATGACACAGAATTCGATGCGTCTGCCCTGGTCACGTGAGGAAGTAGATCAGAAACTTCAGGTCATAATGAAAAATATACATGCAACTTGTGTAAAATATGGCAAAAGTTCTGATGGTTATATTAATTATGTCGACGGAGCCAACATAGGTGGTTTTGTTAAAGTTGCAAATGCCATGATTGCACAGGGTGTTGTTTGATGCAGTTAATAGATACGCATACACATATCTACCTCCCCGATTTTGATGCCGACAGGGATGATGCTGTCAATCGTGCAGTCAGTAAGGGTGTTATTAAACTTCTGATGCCAAACATTGATGCTGGTTCCGTCAAAGCTATGCTGGCTGCATCTGAAAGATATAAAAATATCTGTTATCCAATGATTGGCCTCCATCCCACCTCGGTTAAAGAAGATTATCTGATACAACTAGAAAACCTCAGAGAGACAGCCGTGCAACACAGTTTCATTGCTGTCGGCGAAATTGGAATAGATCTGTACTGGGATAAAACTTATCTGGAAGAACAAAAAGATGCATTTTCAAAACAGGTTATCTATGCTATTGAGTCAGGGCTGCCCATTGTAATTCATTCAAGGGATTCCATCCGGGAAATTTTTTCTATTCTCAGTCAGTTTAAAGGAGAAAAATTAAAAGGTATTTTTCATGCATTTTCCGGTGATGTCAATGATGCCCTAAAAGCAATTGAAATGGGCTTTATGCTTGGTATAGGAGGACCTCTGACTTTTAAAAACTCACGACTAAGCACAATTGTAAAGGAAGCAGGGCTGACCAATCTGGTTCTTGAAACAGACTCTCCCTATCTGACACCCGTCCCTTACCGAGGAAAAAGAAATGAGAGTTCTTATATTTGTATAATAAATAGTAAACTCGCAGAAATATTTGACAGAAGCGAAGAAGAGGTAGCTAGTATAACATTTGATAATTCATGCCGTCTTTTTAATATCTGCTCAGATAATGAAAAATAATACGGATATCTCGGTACTTATCATTTATACCGGTGGCACAATAGGGATGGTGCATGACCCTGTAACCGGTTCACTTGTGCCTTTAGATTTCCGGCATATCACAAAACATGTACCTGTTCTTGGAAATTTCGGCTTTAATCTCGAATCCATATCATTTGTCCCTGTTAAAGATTCATCGGATATTGATCCGGATATATGGATCAAAATGGCTGAGATAATTGAAACCCATTTTGATGATTTTGATGGTTTTGTAATCCTGCACGGAACAGATACAATGGCTTATTCTGCTTCTGCTTTAAGTTTCATGCTTGAAAACCTGTCGAAACCTGTGATATTTACCGGATCACAACTACCAATAGGTCTTCTCCGTACTGACGGCAGGGAGAACCTGATCACATCAATTGAAATTGCTGCAGCCCGGCGGGAAGACGGATCTCCTTCAGTGCCGGAAGTATGTATATATTTCGACAACATACTGACACGAGGTAACAGGACAACAAAACTTAGTGCCGAACATTTTGACGCATTCAGTTCACCTAATTATCCGCCATTGGTTGAGGCCGGACTACATTTAAAATATAACTATAATTATATTAATTATCCTCCGGAAAGAAGAGATCTTGCCTTTCATAAATCTTTTGATAATAATGTAGCTATTTTAAAACTGTTTCCGGGTATAAACAGAAAATTTGTTGAGGCGATTATTAATACAGAAGGATTAAGGGCACTTATTATTGAAACATTCGGATCGGGCAATGCACCTACTTATAAATGGTTTCTTGATGACATTAAATATTTCATCAGTCGTGGTGGAATAATACTGAATGTCACCCAGTGTCATGGAGGTAGTGTTGAGATGGGTCTATATGAAACAAGTCGTGAGATGCTGGCTGCCGGAGTGATAAGCGGAAAAGATATAACATCTGAAGCTTCTGTGACAAAACTGATGTTTCTTCTGGGTCAGTATAAATCCAACAAAAAGGTATTACAGTATCTTGACAAACCGCTGGCAGGAGAAATGTCAATATAAGCTCCTATTATTTAAAGAATTTTGTAATATTGCATTTCTTTAATTCTCATGTTTTTTCATGAGTTACAAGGAGAGATGCAGGAGTGGCTTAACTGGCACGCCTGGAAAGCGTGTGTACTTCAAAAGGGTACCGGGGGTTCGAATCCCCCTCTCTCCGCAGAAAGGCTACGACAGAAGTAGCCAATAATAATACAAGCCCTACAAATTCAACGATTTGTGGGGCTTTTCCGTTGTCAGGTGTCCGGTTGGAAAGCCATCAAAATGCTATGATTTCCTGACTTGTCCACTTTAGTGCGGTAATTTCAGAGACTTGAGGTATTCTAATGTCTTCTCGTTTTGTTTTGATCTTATTCTTGTCTCTTTGTTTGTTATTTTATTAAGCATCCGGGCATCCGTTACCTTCTTACATTCCGTTAAAAACGTCCTGAGGGAGTTTCCATTAGTCAATTCAATGTGCTTAGACACCACCAGCGCCATGAAACAGATTAAGATGTGAAGCTTAATAGGATCTTCCTTAAAATGAAAGATGGATCTTGTTTGTAAATCGTGCTTCGATATTCTGAAGGCTTGCTCCACTCTGTATAGTTCATGATAATGTTAGATGATTTCTTGGTTACTTATGACACTCTCATCTATATTGGTATAGTATCCCTTGATTCCCAGTAGTTTTTTCGACTTTTCAATCAAAGCCTGATTATAAGGACTACCTGCTCACCAGTAGTTTTGATAAACTTTACTCTCTTGCCTTTTGAGGGTGTTTCGATAATGGCCCGAGCTTTCTCAATTTGCTTTTCCATCTCATACTTGTCTTTTCGGTATCGAACCGAAGAGTAAGCGCAAATCAAATATCCGTTATCTGTTTTTATCCTGATGCTTTCACCGTCCTCCCGGTAATGCTACTATTGATCTGTTCAATCAAATCATTAGATAAGCTGCCCAGCCTTGCACCAACAATATAGTTGATGTTATCTGACAAAAGCTCCTGTATGTCGGTAGCGCTTATCATTGCTGCATCGGCAACTACAGTAAATTCTTTAACTGTGTGTTTCTTAATGAATGCATTTACCACAGGTATTATCGTATGGCCTTCAAAGGTATTGCCGGAAAAGATGCTGTACGCTATTGGAAAGCCTTCTCTGGTAACCAGCAGAGCGACTAAAATCTGTGGCTGCTGTAATTTGTTGTCCTTAGAAAAGCCGTTTCTTCGTAGCTCGTCTTCCTCAAATGTTTCAAAGTATAAAGTGGTCACATCGTAAAACAGCAGGTCAAAATCGAAGCCATAGTTGTTCTTGGCAAACTCTACAACAATCCGCTCAATTTCTTCCTTCAGAAGAAGCCATTGCGGAGCAGATTGGTAATAGCTCTGTGCCTTCTATGCTTAATCCCAAAATGACTCTCTAAAAGCTCTATTGAACGTAATTTGGAGGCGGGCTCTACAATCCCAATGGCTGCCAGGTCAAGCAGCAACTGTTTTCCTATCCTATCCAGGCCTACCTGAGAAATCACTCCAGAGATAACCTCATAGAAAAGTAGAATACACTCCCAAAAACTCAGTCTTATCCAGATACAGGAGATTATCAAGCTTAGCATCTTCAAACAAAGGAATTTCCGGATTGAAGTTCTTAATAACATCCTGGGCAACCAATTTCAATGACTCCAATTCTTGACTACTACTTGCAGACCCGATATGCTTAAATATAAAACGCTTGCCATTCTTGTAGTAAACTACTTGAACTGCATTAGCCCCAGATGCTGTTTTAACGACTCTAATACGTAGCATAAATTTACCTTAGTGCGGTAAATTTAAGACTTTTTCAGCGTAACCTCCTGATATACAACATTAATATTTTTTTATCTTAAAAGGGTGGACAAGTCAGGAAAGAATAGGAGTAGTCCTATTTACCACTGTTTTAAGGCATTCAGGAGCCTGACAGGTTTTTTAACTGAAAATTCCCGACGACAAAGGAATATAGCCAGTTGCCGTTGTGGAACAAATTTGTCTAATCAAAGTTATACAATTAGGATTAAATATTTTTAAAAACACGGGCCAGTGAAAATCCGGGAGCATCTACCTGTAAATCAAGAAAATAACCGAAAGGTGTCTGTCTGATAGTGAAGCCGGAGTTTACCATTCGTTCTTCTGTTCTTTCAAATAACAGCTTTGTAAATTCCGGGTCAGCCTTACTTTCAGAGAGATGTGCGAATGAATGAAGGACAACTCTGTTTACATTGTTTTTACCGCATATCCATTTAAGGTTTTTAACAAGTTTCTTTTCAACATCGCTTTCCCTGCCTTCATCTTCTTTTTCAACCTGGATAAAAGCCACCTGGACATTTTCATATTGTTCCGGCAGTACATTCTCCGAGACATTCTCAAGTGTCTTTATCGTTGGAATGTATGCGAATTTTTTACAATAGACCAATAGTAATTTCATAATTTCCTGACTTAATTTTGTGCACTCAATTTTTCAGCTAAAATGTACTCATACGGTTATATTACATTCTGACAGGCAGGGAGAGAGTAGGTAAATGCGCCCGGTTATTGATTAATCTGTCCGTAAGCAGGGGTATGGCTGGCTTGATATTTCATGCTCCGGCAATTATCGTTTCCGATGCACCCTCCGTTATTCCGGGGGCATTTCATGTATAAATCTGTTCTTTTATACAAATACAGACCTGAAAACATCCAAAACCTATTTACCTTTCCAGGCCAGATTCTCGAGCTCAAGGAATTTTTGTCTCTCTTCTTCTGTCATGATCACTATTTGATAATCAAATGCAACACCAAGATTTAACACCGGTAGTTTCACTGAATTGATAAGTTGACTGGCAATTGGAATATTTGGGAAGGGGAATGCAAAAGTAACTACGGCTTTTTCATCTGTCACTCTTATCTCTTTAACAATACCCAGCGTTGTCAGACTCAGATCAATGGCAGGGTGCTTAACACTTGCTATTGTATTTTCAACTTGTTCTTTTACAATACTATTCATTTCAATTTGCTTAAAAATGTTTCTATAATTTGGGTTAATTCTTCTTCCTGTACCAGTTGATATTTTATTGTGCTCTTGTCTACATCTTTTTTCATGTACTTGCCTATGGCTGCTACCAGCAAAAGATTAACATCTTTGAGCAATTCAATAATCTGTGCATGTGAATGCACTGTCTCTTCATTGTGCTCAGCCATCATGTTTTCTCTGTATTCAGAGTGAACTATCTTTTTGTTAATTACTTCATATACCATAAACCCTTTGCTTTGTCCGGTTCTTTTGGTAATAGTAACCTGGTTATCAGATGGAATTGCTACTTTCATGATCTTATTTAAAATGATTGAAAATTATTTTTCCGTTTTCACTGCTTTCAAAAGGCGGACGTAATTCTTAAAATAAAAATGCTCTGTAAAATGGTCGAATCCGGCTTCTTTTAATATTGTTTTCCAGTCTCTTTCAATGTTGTCAGATTTATCCCTTAGAAATAAATATTCCGGAAGATATCAGTTACATCTTAAACATGACTGATATTCAGTGCAATATGGTTTAGTTTTATTTATCCCTACTTCTTTTATCGTTTAGTAGTTCTTCCCGTATCATTGTATGTCCGCATTTCGAACACTTTAGCGTAGTGCATTTTACTCCCTGTTGATGCGGTACTTTTTCACCACATTTCGCACAAATACAGTAACCGCCAACACTGTATCCGCCACCGTTATTCCTTCCTCTACCGCCGCCGGTTCCCTGGCCCCTTCTACGGCCGTAATTACTGTTTCTGCCCGATCTTGACATTTTTATGTATTTCAAATGTTGGTAAAATTGTTTTTAGTGTTCACGAATAGGCCTTTTAAGTGTAGCCTTTGTTAAAACTTCTATCTCATTATTAAGGAATGATTTCAAAGCATCTTTAGCAACTACTCCTCTTGCCAGGTAAAGTTTTGCACCCAGGTCACTCAGCACATCAAAGGCATTGGGTCCTATATTTCCAACGATGTAGTGTAAAAACGCCTTCGTTTTTCAGGTTAATCACTGCGGAGTGATTGTTGTCGTCATGCCCCGGATTTACTCTTGCTTCTGTTTTTTTTGTTTCGCTGTCATAAATTAAATAATATGGGGCTTCCCCAAATCTGTTTGCAATTTTGTCTCTGGAGAATCGTCTTTTGTTGCTAATAAAATCTTCATTATCTGATAAATTTAGTTTGTTTCTTCTAGATTTCCCTTGCTGTTTCATAGGCATCATAGATTGCATCCTTTGCCTTGCCGATTTTTGATGCATCACCAATAATGTGAACAGGTTTGTCAGTTCTAATATTTTCAAACGGATTATAAGATTTCATTCCGGCAGCCAATACTATAACATCGATGTCTTCTATTGTCTGCTTGTAATCAGGTCCTTCAATTTGCACTTTATTATCACAGATTTTTTGAATAGTTGTATTCAAAAAGATATTTACGTTTTCATGTTGGAGCGCTTTGAGGGTCAGTTTTTGTTCAAGCATTTCCATTCCCCTGGCAATTTCGCCCATCATTTCAACGATGAAAACCTTGTTTCCTTTTGACAACAGCTTAACGGCTATTTCTGTTCCTATCAGTCCGCCACCAACCACAAGAACACGTTTATTTTCAGGTAAATTGTGGTTTTCAAGAACTTCAGCCCAATAGTATTTTTTAAGTCCTTCAATTGGAGGTACGGTAGGTTTTGAACCTGTGGCTAAGACTATTTCATCAAAATTTGAAAGATCATTATAGGTTGCTTCCTTATTAAGTGTGGTTATGTTTCTGTCATTGATCTCTTTCTTCAGATAATCCACAATCTTAATCAGGGAGTCTTTGTGGGGAGGCAAAGGAGCCAGCAGAAACTGCCCTCCAAGCTTGTCTTTTTCAAAGAGGGTTACTTTATGACCACGCTGATGAAGCGAAACTGCTGCCTGCATTCCTGCAAGTCCGCCTCCAACTACCACTACATTTTTGATTACAGATGCTTTTCCTATTACCTCTTTTTCGCGTCCAACCAGCGGATTTACCGAACAACCGAGGCCATTGCCGCTTCTCACACCGCCTAAACAACCTTCGCTACATGCCAGGCATGAACGAAGATTTCCCTTTATTAAACCAAAATATTTGCCTGCAAAATCTGGATCTGCCAGCAATGGGCGACCAATGGCAACGAAATCGCCCTTATAATCATTCAGGATTTTATCAACATCTTTAAACTCATTTATCTGGCCGACGTAAATTACGGGAATATCTACACTTTCTTTAATCTTATCAGCCAGTTCCCATGTCTTTCCTTTTGGCACAAACATGTGTTGGAAGAACCAGGGCGGAGTGCTGCAGACCGTGCCAGCTGATACATGAATTGCCTCTACTGATTTGTCTTTTAGTATTTTGGAGAACTTAATCATTTCATCTATTTTGATTCCGTCAGGAATCATTTCGTCACCACTTATTCTGACAATTACCGGTAAATTGGTTACAGACTTTACCGCATCTAAAATCTTCAACGGAAATCTTATTCTGTTCTCAAAACTTCCGCCGTAATCATCAGTTCTGTTGTTGACCTTTGGCGAAATAAACTGGGCTGCAAGATAGCCGTGTCCGAACTGTAATTCGATAATGTCAAAACCTGCTTTTTCTGCTCTGGTGGCGGCACTGGCAAACAAACCCAAAACGTGTTTAATATCGCCGGAATCCATTTGCCGTGGGATTGCACCACCATTTTCGCAAGCCTGACCGGTTGATGATATGAAATAATTACCCGGGATGTTGGGGTTTGCCATTCTGCCCGGATGATTCAAGTGGGCGATGACTTTTGTGTCAAACTGATGAATAGTATCAGTTAATTTTTTCAGGCCTTCGATTTTGTCGTCGCTGTTGATACCAATCTGAGTCGGTATTTCTCTTAACCCCTTGTCAAGATAAAGGGGTTCAGGTGTAACTGCACCGATAAACTCACTTCTGGCTTTGTAAAAATCCAGATGTCTATCTGTAATAACCCCCGACTGGTTGCTATAACCGGTTTTTATGGGGGCAAATATGAAATTGTTTTTAAGGTTTAACATAATATGTTTGTTTTGATGTTAGTCTGCCACTATTGTCCGGAAGGCCTTATAAAAGTTTCGCAAGTTAAAAAATCTTACAATTATGGCATGAAAAAACAATCTCAATTTCATATATCATTATAAATCGTTGCATGGGATTTTATTAAAAATGAAAACAAGAACCTGATACCCAGGTCACTTGTGGTCAGAAAATTGCAACCCATTGCCGTGCGCGAATAGGGTGAGCAGCAGGGGGTCAGGGAGGATTTGACGCAACGAACATGCATGACCTGAAGAAGGATCCAATACCAGTCTGTCATAAAAAGCAAGGACAAAACCAAAAACAGAGATAACGGTTCAACAGTTGTCCTGGCGATGAACTGACAGCCTGACAGCAGCATTGTTCATGGCCTGGCAGTTATAATTTCATAATCATTTCATCTCTAATTGTCTATAATAAATCAAATGGTATTTTCAGTGATACATTAATATTTCGGCCCTGGTTGAAAAAATTCAGGGGCTTTAATGTTGAAAGATGGTCAAAATATTGTTTGTCAAATAAATTATTGACAGATATCCCGAAAATGAGTGTTTGCTTTGAAACCGGCACTTCAGAATAAGCACTTAAATTGACCAGAGTATAACCATCCGTTACTGTTTCAAAAGGAGAGGGATTATTCTGGGAGAATGCTGACAGCGCGGAGATTTTGATATTCGGATTAGTTAAAAAGCCGAGCTTCTTTCTTTCTGCCCGGATTTCATACCGTACTTTATTGGCCGGTATAAATGGCAAATAATCACCATTTTCCTGTTTGCCAATGACTGAAGAGAAAGTTCCTTTTATATGCAACCATGGCAATATTTGAGGATGAAAATGAATTCCTGCTTCTCCTCCGTATAGCATTGCATTGGTTTGAGAAAAACGGTAGATAATTACTCCTGATGCTGTGGTATCTGTTGTTGGAGAAATAAAAATGTAATGGTTAATCTGATTACTGAAGCCGGCTAAATCAAATGAAAGATAATTACCGTGATAATGCATGCTCAAGTCAGTTTCAAAAGAATTCTCGGGGGATAAACCCTGATTCCCGATTTCATATCTGTTTCCGTGTATTCCATTTGAAGTTAACTCGGAGAGGTTTGGGACCCGGTATCCTTTTGCAAAGTTTGCCCTTAGCATAATTTTTTCAACCGGCTGATAGGTAGTGCCAAAGGAGAAATTGAAATTTGAGAAATCCTTATTCACCGGGGAATGATAATTTCCAGTTCCTTCCACTCCCAATGCGTAGGTTTCAGTCTTATATAAGTCGAATCTAGCACCCCCTTGCAGCTTTAGTTTCCTGAAAAAGGTATATTTAGCCAAGCCCAAAAAGCCAAGATTGTTGATATCGGCATCAGGCAGGAATTGTGATGGACGGTCATTAAGATTCCTGTTTTTTTGCGACATTCCCTGAAATCCGATAATGTATTCTGATTTATCACCTGAAGGCAGATATAATTTTGACTCATAATTAACTGTATTCAGATTCATCTCAACAAAAGGGATGTCAAGAGTAGTCTGAAGTTTTCTTGAAGCACGTTGGTAAGCCGCATTAATCTCCCACCTGGTTCTTCCAATGTATATACTGGTCTGAGAAGAAATCATTTGATGTTCCAGATCCTGATACCAGATTTCAGTCTTTCGTCCTTGTTCTGTAATCAATTGCTTCACGGCAGGTACAGTCATTCCTAAATCCTGCTTAAAATAGTCATAAAAAAGCTTGAAGGTTCCAATCTTTCCGGTATATCCGGTATTGGCATTGAAAGTCATTTCGTTGAACCGTGAGTTTGGGACATATTCACCTCCGCCCTGCAAATAATCGGCATGAGTTTTATAACCAATACGAAAACCACCAAAAAGATTTTTAGAAGCTCCTTTAAAGCCGAGATTGTTGTTTATTCCAATTGTATTTGAATGCAATTGCAAACGGTAATCGCCTGTTATCTTCCCTACGGCAGCAGTTTTTTCTTTTATAAAATTTATTACACCGCCAATTGCATCCGAACCATAAAGCAGGGAAGCGGGACCCTTAATAATCTCAACCTTTTCCACATCGTTTTCATCTATGCCTAACGGGTGATTCTCACTGTACTGATAGTTTTCAATACGAAAGCCATTATTCATAACTAAAATATCATTCATTGAAAGTCCTCGAATCACAGGTTTTGAAACACCTTGCCCTTTTGCAATCATGTCAATACCAGGGACCTGGGTTAATGATTCCATGAAATTGGGTGTTCCTGACAGGGTAATATCCCTGCTTTTCAGAACATCAATTTTTACGGCATTTTCGTGTTGTGAGCTAACATAACCACCCGTGACAACAATTTCCTGAGATTCAATAACCGCATTAGTTAATAAAGCATCTACTTTAGTTTCATTCTGGAAGATCTCTGCAGATTTAATTTCGGTATTATATCCTATATAGGAAAATTGAATTTTAACAGTTCCATACGGAATATTGAGAATCAGGTATTCCCCTTCTGAATTGGTTATTGTTCCCTTGTTGAGTTCAGGCAGATAGACCGATGCACCTATTAAGGGTTCTTTGTTTATATCTGTTACTTTGCCTTTAATCTGATTTTGAGCGATGGCATTTAAGGAAAAAATCAAGACAAAGAAAATTGAAATGATTTTCTTCATTTAATTTCATTTAAAATATTATAAATTTGTTTATATATAACCGTTAAGTTGTTTTAAAAATTATCCTTAAAATAGGGAGTACACGTAATTAGCAGTGTATTTAATCTTAACGGGGTTTGTTTCCCCTCCACTGGTTGCGTATCCTGTTTCTTTTTTGGGGTTGATAACCAGACAATACTTTTTGGGTCAGTCTGTTGCCTATTTTAATACCGAAATAGACAGTTCTGGGTGATACAGGTCCATAAATATATGCAGGGTCTCGGTCAATACCTGAATCAAAATCTGACTGAAATGAATTGAATATGTTCTTCATACCGGCAAAGATCTGAAGGGAAGCGCCGTTTAATGGTATATCATAGTAAATTTTACCTCCAAGATCGAAAAAAGGGTGAGATTTTCTTATTTCGCCGGTTTCAGGGTTCGTCAAAGGTCCGAAATAGGGGACAAACATCCTCCCGGTATAAGTTCCTGTACCGGAGAACCCCGCGTTCTTAACAAAATTATAGTCAATGTTAAGGTAGCCATAGTCTGCAGGAGTGCGGAAAAATTCTTTCTTATTGAATTGTTGTGCAACGTCATAACGGCTCGACTGAATTGTGAATCCTGATGTTAATGAAAAATTCCACAATGTTTTAAACTTAAGTTCCATATTCAGTCCTTTAACGACAGCACCGTTTTCGGCATTTTTTCTAGTATATAAGACTTTCCCGGTTTCATCAGGGATGCCGATTTCATTAACAAACGGATTTTGAAGCCTGGTATAAAAACCCTCAACCAGAAATCCGGTTGTAACAGTACCAATAAGCTTGTTGAAATCGAGTGAAGCCATAATACTATGGCTTGTTTCCTGCTTCAGATTCGGATCATTTACATTGATAACCTGCCGTGAACCGGATGTCTCGATATGAAGATCCTCATCAAAAATCTGTGGTGCCCTGTAACCATGTGAATAACTGATTCGTGACTGCAGTGATTTTAGAACTTCATACATCAGACTTATACGGGGACTAAATACATTCCCGTCTTTTACTTCAGTGTCTTTTGCATGATCAACTATTCTGTAATGATCAAAACGTCCTCCAAGTCCGACTTTTAGCCTGTTTATTTTCAGGTCATATTGAAGAAAGATACCGGAAGCGACAGATGACTGGTCAGAAATCAATATGTTGTCAGTATGAGGGATACTTACTATTGAATCATTAATAATTACAGCATTTGCATAATCGGGGTATCCCAGTTTCTCATCTTTCAGATAATCTCCTGTATTTTCAAGACCTGCAATTACAGAAGAGTTGCCAAAGAAGGCTTTATATTGTACACCGGCATTATATGTCAGGCCTTTTGTCCTGCCATAATCTAGTAACGATCGGTTAGCCCCGTAGTATGAATTGCGCGTTATATGCTGTGTGGAAAAGAATGCGGAAAAAAGATCATAATCCCGGAAATATTTCTCATAAGATACCGCACCGGTTTTAAAATCGTGTTTTATAGTTTCTGATACGTCTCTTTCGTGCAGGGGATACTCTTGCCTGTTTCCACCGTTCCTTTCCTCTTTAATATTGAAGAAGTCGATGGCTATTTTACTTCTGACCCCGAACCTGTGGAAGAACCGGGTCCCAATTGTCTGATTATTCATTGGCGATATTTCGGAATAACCATCATTATTTGAATCGAACATACTTCTTTCACGCGTAAATCCATAAAGAGCCATTCCGGTTTTGCTGTCGGCCGAAATAAGAGAAGTATTCAGATCTACAGAGCAATCAGGTGCAACACCTCCCGATCCTTTTAATCCAACCCCGGTCAGCCCTGTATTTATGCCAGCTTCGTAGGAATTTGAAGCCGGTTCTTTCAAAATAATATTTATTGTGCCGGCAATTGCATTGCTGCCATAAAGTGCAGAACCGCCTCCTCTTACCACTTCAATACGCTCTATCATGTTGGTGGGAATAAGTTCAAGACCATAAACACCGGCAAGACCGCTGAATATCGGATGACTGTTAATGAGTATCTGTGAATAGGGTCCTTCCATCCCATTCATCCTGACCTGTGAAAAACCACAGTTCTGGCAGTCGTTTTCAATTCTGATTCCCGGAGAAAAGGGAAGCCCTTCCATTAATGTAACCGACTGTACCGAAGAAAAGAGCCTGGGAGAAAGAGTATTGACTATTGTAACTGATCCTGTCCTCTTCATCTCGCTTCTGTCACCAGTTACAACAACCTCATCGAGACCAAGAACATCCTGTTCAAGATCAAAATTTAGTTCAAGTGTTTCTCCTGCTTTGATCGTAATCTCCTTTTCTGAAGGTTTAAAACCTACATATCGGGCTATGACCGTATGAGTTCCTTCGGGTAAATTAATCAGTTTATAGTGTCCTGTTTCGTCTGTATTCACGCCAATTGTCATCCCTTTAATGCTGACCGTTGCAAAAGGTATATGCGTATTGTTTGTCTCTACATGGCCGAAAATATTTGCATCTGTTTTTTTCTGGGGGAAAAGGGTTTGTGTACAATTAACGCATATAAATAAAATTAATATATATTGCTTCATGATATTAACTTTTAAAATTACACAATTTCATTATTCAGGTGAGTTCTGAATAAAACAGAAAATCTTTAATTCGCTGAAAAAGGCTGACTGTGTAATTATGAAGTTGGCGCTCGCGGGCGATGAGGCGAGTAACGATATAAAGGAAAATTAATATTTCTATCAGGGATGAAGATACTGATATTTATAGTCTTTCTGAAAATTGCAATCCCCCATAATATAAACAGTGGAAGAGCAATAAAATGCGAAATGAAATCTATCAGAAGAAATCCATCTTTTGAATGATTATGATTGAACGGGATATTTCCCGTGTGAGATTTATAAGGGTGTGAATGGACAATAGTAACCCCGTCAACTATATGAGTATGAGAAAATAATGTAACAGATGCAAAATATCCGCAAAAGAGTATCAGCAGGAAAAATCCCTGGGATCTTTTATATATCTCTTTTAAAAAGTATAATTTCATTTTAAATAATGGAGTCCTGGCGCAAATATAACATTTTTTCAGGCACAAATTTATACATGATATGGCGCCATCTGAAGATCTCAATATAATGTTAAGGCCATTTCACTGGCATCAAAGATAGCATCTTCTTCTT